>MDTE01105675.1_pt1 | contig 10131 bp, 11 predicted proteins | sample 811231 | NCBI WGS metagenome assembly MDTE01 (sample SAMN05326651, study PRJNA326480) | marine metagenome | isolation source: seawater | place: Indian Ocean: Red Sea | collected 2010 | reverse complement strand
AGACCGTCCGGGCTCGCATACAACACGTACTCACCCATATCGACAACGCTTCTTTTGCTCACGCAACTATGCGTACTGTCGATTTCGATCATGCTCATCGAGCTGGGGTCGAGCCCCTGGATGAGCGCTGGCTTCTCTTTCGTAAGAACCAGCAGTCCAGTATTGAGAGGGGCAAGCGCTACCACATCACTTTTGATGGTCAGCTTGTAGGCATCAGGAAAAGCGTGTGGCTGAAATGCTTCTGAGAAGGCAACTGTCTGTCCACTGAATCCCGCTAGGAACCCGTTGGGCATACTGACCAACCCCAGCAACGGTCCATCTTTGTGAGACGCACTGACGTTGTCAGGTGGTGCAATCCAATCAGAAGAGGGCACTGGTTCCCCCAGGTTGCCGTCAGTGACTGTATCGTTATATGTGTCAGTCGCCAGAGGCACATCTGCTACAAACCTGAACGTCCCAGAAGGATCAGTACGGTAGAGACGCTTCTTCGTGAGGTTGTAATTACCCGATGGATTCGCCGGGAAATTGACCGTCACAGACTGATCTGAGTACACGTCCACAATTTGGCTGACCTGACTAACGCTCGGCGGACCCTCTTCGCCATACGCCGAAACGTAGGTGAAAATATACGCTCTCGAAATTGGCGTCTCTGTTTCCGTCTTTGTCGTCGTACCAACCAATGTCACCGAATCGAACGCAGCAGGATCCGGAAGACCTAGTGTGTAGTAGGTTCCATTTCCAACAACAGCTGCCGTCGTCATACGCGGATAACCGCTCGCACCACCCATACCAGTCACATAGATACGCTCGTGTTGGTCTTCAGCGATAGGGGATCGCGCAATATCGAGATCTTCGTCTGATCCGATCCATATCGAGTCAGAGTACTTGAACAGGGTTTTGGTGTTGCCGGTAATCGAATAGCTGGCAACCGGGGTGATTGATGCGCTGGCATTAGCTGCCCAGGGCGCTAGTCTTCCACTATCGAGCCGCGTGTTGATGGCTTCTTGTGCCATGTCTGCAGGAAGCAACCGTGCAGAGACTCGGGGTGCCTTGCCGCCAAATGTTTCTAGCTTAAAACCGGTCACTTTTTGTCTACCCCTTTGATGCGCTCAAAAGACCTACCGCCAGATAAACCCAACATTCCCAGCAGCAAAGGCATCATCACTCCAGCGTCAGCTTGAGGGATCGTGACACCGAATCCGGCAGCAACTGGAGCGACCAAAAAATTAATTGCCAAACCCAGAACACAAACATAACCAGCCAGGGGTCTCCAACTCGATTGGAACCAAGTGCCTTTCGCGTCTGCTTTCAGCACCTCTATTTGTTGCAATTGGATTTGCTGGAGATGCTTTTCGCTCATAGTGGCTATTTCATGAGCGAGCTTGGCTTTCTGATCCTTGTCCTCAATAAACTGGTCGAGTAGACCAGTTACAGGACCGACGAGCTGACCTAAAATATTCATCAGCTAGCTTCCTGCCAAGGCGTGCCTTGATGTCTTAATGTGAACTCTCCGGCACTAATACCGTCAGTCACACAGTTCTCTACGATATTCAGCTCATTAGGACCATTAATAAGTGGCACGCTTGCAGCTAAATCATCTTTTACCCATTGAACTACTTGTGCTTCGGTTAACTCTGCATAGTTAGTAAAACTCTTAGGGTTTGAATTAAGTTGGGTGTTGCCGTAGCAGTACCCGTAGTTACCGCTACTATCTGAATCAGACACGTACCAAAATACATTTGTTACGACATCAGCATTACCATCTGACGTAGCAAGTCGATCCATACTTAATATTTTCCAAGTAATTGCCATTTAGACCACTGTAATCGTATAAGTCGTGCTAAAGGAGGGTATTAGAATTTGAGGTGAGGACGCCACGCCCCAACGATACTGCCTATATTTTTGGCTAGTGTTATAAAACGCATTACCTTGAGTTCTATTTAGAACATTGTTAGTTGTGTCACTCCCTGTCCCTTGGCATGTGATGGTAGACCACCCAGAATCACTCGGCTCCGTAACAGCCCAAATCCTAAAAAAAGTTTGTGTAGAGGCATTATTAGTAAATAAATCTCTAATAATTCCAGGCGTAGACACCGTTGAAGTCGAAGCAATTCCTTGTGACGCAATTGGATCAAAAGTATCGTCAGTGATAGAGCCACTAAAGTTATACGATTGTGATGTCCAACCAGTAGTGGGGGCTGTCGATTGCTGTACACCTCGATAACTTTGAGTGCCGCTAACCAGCGTTACCGACCAATCGGCACTGGCGCCATACCACTCGTCAAAAGACATAGTTGCGCCCGAATTTTTGTCAATTAAATCACGAATGTCTGAGTCGTTAATGGTACACGTAGTTCCAGAAGTTCCTCCCGCTTCTACGTGAATATCGTTGAGACTAATTGCTCCTGATGATTGAAGAGTCATAGTAACTCTCCCTCCAGTTTTTCAATTTTAGCCTCTAAAGCCTCTATTAGTTCTTGCTGTTCTTTCATTCCTTGAATCAGCAAAGCTGTAATCTTGTCGTAGTCAACAGTTTTATACTCCTCACCGGACTTACTGACGAACTCCCAGTTCGTTTCTTTAGATCTTTCTCTGTCAAAAGGCGCTGGCTTTACAACTTGAGGCAGTACTTCTTCTATTTCTTGAGCAATCACACCGACATTATCGAGCTTGCGGTCTGGAATGAACCCGACATCTTCTACGTCATCAATCCAGTCATAATGGACTCCGCGAATAGCCTTAATTTTATCTATGGCATTTTCAATCGGTCGAATGTTTGTCTTTAAACGCTCATCCGATGCATAAGCGGTGATATTTCCAGAGGCAACTATATTGCCGCTGCTATCGGTGTAGGTGGTGCCGACAACGAATTTTAGGATGTCGGGGTTTGCACCTTCATCCATACGAAGCATCTGTCTGCCGCCAGCGACAAGTTGCATATCGTCGGCTGCTACAAATCGAAGATAAGTATTGGTGTCGCCATCGTGATATAAATATCCGCCAATATACATGTTAGAGACGCCTTCCACGTCTCCAGTGACTGTTACTCCGGAACTTCCCGTTGTTAGCCTTGAGTTATTACCCCCGTACTTTAAATCGACGTAGCCATCTGAGCCTCCGGGCTCCAGGGTAATGTGATTACTTACAGTGGTATTTGCATAGATCGCCCCCGTTCGCATTTGAGGCGACTGAATCCCTTCTTCGCTTGCGAAACTATAGTCATCAAGATCTTCAATCTGTCCTCCGTGGACAGAATATCCAGTTTTTGTGTTTTCGATTACGGGAGTAATAGCAGAGTGCTGTGTATAGTCAGCCCCTCCATGATGGTGAAATAACGCCACGTCATAGGTACTAGAAGTACTGACATACACCTGTAGAAGCTTGGTGCCGTAGGTGTTATTGCTGTCCTGACTAATGACGCGAGCGCCTGTTATGCGGTTGCTATGCCCTCCACAATTTAGAACTGTAAAGTTTGAGTCTGCATATGATCGTATCCAGTCGATGCGAATGAACCCGTGGTCACCACTATCGGCATCGGTCACAATGATCTCACCATGCCGACGACCGCTCGTATTGGTTGCTACAGTCATCCAGCCAGGACCGACTGTCGCAGTTGCTGTTCCTGTCAGCTCAAGACCAACACGAAGTGACGTATCAAAGTAAAGCTCACCATCAGTCACTAAATCGCCGTAGACATTAACACCGCCACTATCACACCTTAATCTTTCAGAGCCAGCAGCTCTAAGGCGCAGATAATCACTACCGTGGTTATAGTGGATATAGCCTCGATAAGCGTTAGAGCTTGTCCCATCGCCAAACATAACGTAACCGTTACCGGACGTTGAATTTTGGATTTGAATAGCGTTGGTTGCATCTGAGGTGCTACCAATATTTAACCGTGCGCTACCATAAACTTGAGTAGTCGTTCCTATGAGAACATCGCCCCCTGTTCTGATCCGCATGACCTCAACCGGAGTAATAGCCTCATTTATTGTTCGACTTGAATCTGGTGCGACGTAAAACTTTATGCCTTCGTCGCTAAACGAATCTAACTCAATGGCGGCGTAGCCGTATGATCCAGTGTAAGGATTAAGAAAAGTTGCAGCATCAGTGCCTCCTTTCAAACCTGCCCCTAAAATCATTGAAGCAGTGCCGTACTCCGTCCAGATACTTGCGTAGTGAGCTGATCCACCGCCGCCCCATGCGATTCCTCTGCCATTTGTAGCTAAACCCAGATCGATAACATTGACAGGATTTGTGGTGCCTATCCCCATATATCCCGTAAGACCGTCTATCGTCATCAAGGCGTTAGTGTAAGTTGCCGTGGATTCTGCATGTGAAGCCGTTGCTTGTCGGGTAATAGCAAAAGTATCGGCATCGTTGTAAGGATTCCCGGCAAAATACTCAACGTCATTTACGCGGTTGTGAAAGTACGCACCAGCGCCACGAGTGCTTCCATTCGAGTCGAAGATCAATCGACTATGTGTATATCCAGAACCGCCATCGGCACCAATGTGAATTGCTGAGTCTACGTCCAGTCTATAAGCCGGAGTCGTATTAATGCCGACATTCCCACCATCATCAATCGTCAACCTAGTTCCAGTGCCAGCACCTTCATCCCAGTTGTCGATGATTTGAAATTTTCCACCGGTAGATTTGATATCCCAATAATTGTTTAGCGTGTCGCTTGCTCCTGACTCTGCAAGTCGCAACGTCGCGTTTCCGCTTGCGCTGGCTGTCTCTGTATCTCGTATGGTTAGTACCGGATCAGCGCCTCGGATTTCGAAAATGGTGTCAGGCGTCGTCGTACCCACCCCTAATGAGCCAGCGAATGAAGCACCCGCGCTAAATGTGGCGAACTGGTTCACTTGATCAATCGTCAGCGAAGTTACCCAGGACGATCCGTTGTACTGGCGAAGTTGGAAATCAAATGTGCTGTCGTTGATATCGACCAGCGCATAATTATTTGCGGTAGAAGGTGCGCTTAACGCTAGATATCCACTTGTCAGATAATTGTCTGCAGTCACGTCACCATCGACTGTTAGGTCGCCGGTCATGGTGTCACCGGAAATGGAAACTGATTCTGTCGCGGCAGCAGACGCGATATCTTCGAGAACAGCAGAGACTACGCGCAGTGCAATCTCATCGCCTGACGCATGGGTAGTCGCCGTCGTATTGTCCTGGGCTCGAACAACTGTCAGCGTATTACCGCTTCTCGCTGTAACTTTGACAATCTCAGTAAGAGACGGCGGAGCATCAATCGTGGCATAGAAATAGTCTCCCGCGCCTAGCGTCGGGAACACTGATCCGTCTGCGACAGTGATCGAGGTCGCAGAAGACGTAACGCTACTGGCTAACGTAGTGCTAGCTAGGTTCGAAAATTTGATGCCCATTTCGCTTCCTAGCTTGCGGTGACAGTCCAGGTAATCGTCAACGCATCCGCCGTTTGCTTATTGACCTGTGCGAACACGGTACGACACAGCATCGTGCCGCCGCTCGAAGCGTTAAACAGTCCCGCCTCGGTGATCGCTGCAGCCGAAGCTGGCGTATTCGCAGGGAACGTCGCCACATACACCACATCATTATTGTTGTTCGTGGTGCTGGTCAGGCTGACACGAGCGCTCTCTGTGCCCAGCGTTGTATCGGCTGCCGCAGCCGCAGTCGAGCCAGTACCTATTGCCATGTGAGACATCACGTTGGCAGAGGTGCCAGCCATGCGCGAGGCAACGTAATTTTTACCAGTCGTTACGACCAGGTTCTCAACTGTTTGTTCGTCTTTGACCGAACCATCTGGGGCGGTGACAACAATCGTCAGCCGACCTCTCATCTGCAAGTTGTCACTAATCAAGGGAAATACTCCTAATCCGCATTTAAGAGCATTAGCCCGACCATGCCTTGGTTCAGAACTCCGGAGCCGGAGAACTGAGCCATCGACAAAGTCTCAGCCATGCTCAAGGTGTCAGATGGAACTTTCCCTGTGGAGATCGTTGCTGAGTCAGCAAACGAAAAATCGTGCGTAAAACCGCCGTATGTCAGCGATTTTGCGACTGAATCACTTTGAATTATAGAATCTTGAATGCCCTTTTGGAATCCGAAACTAAGGACTTCACTGAGAGCATAAACATTAGTTTTCACGCCTGAATAATTTTTATCGACCTGAGCGAAGTCATCTAGCGTAAATGCGTCTGACAATGCTTGAGAGATAGCAAATGTTGACGATTCAGTGAGCGGTGATGCGTCAGAAAAGGGTGCAGATATGACCCAGTTCTCTCCCGACAACACAAAATTGATATCTCCGACATCGACAACGAGCGCAGACTCACTTAGAGAAATCGTCTCAGACGGTATCTTTTCGAACGCTCTAACGACCGTATCGCTAAAGGCAAAACTGTCAGTATTGACTCTTGCAGTAACTCTCGACGTTTGCTCTGAAAACGAAAACGTGTCGTCGCTGACATCTGACAGTGACCAGGACAGTGGGTCAGAAAACGGAAATGTATCTGCGAATGCTCGTTGGAACGTCTTCAGCGTTGCAATTGAATCACTGAAGGTAACCTCGTCAGAACGTCCTGCATTGATATTGAAAACAGAATTGTCTGCGAACGTAACGGTATCGAGGGTAGGGCGTTCAAACTCTCGAATGACATGTTCTGAAAACGAAACGGGGTCAGATTTGCCCAGTGTAAATGCAAACGAATCGATCTGATCTGAAAAGCCGAAAGAATCGAACTGACCGAGATTCGGGTTGAGCGAGACCGTTTCGGAGAGAGAGAAATCATCAACAAACGTGTAGATCGTTCGCTCTGGATTTAGCCCTATATTCGTTGCAAACAGCTGTCGCCAGGTTAGCTCTGGCGTAAGTAACCGATACCCAACCTCAGTAAACGGGCTCTGAAAAGAAATCTCGGTGACTGGTTCTGTTTGCTGAATAACGACAGCTGCAACAGGCATGCGTGCCGTTGCGTGAATCTGGCGATAGCTCGCTGAGACACTAATTTTTCTGTAATTGATCTCAGCATAAACGGGCATAATTTAGCCGAACTGAGAACGAACTTTAAACTTGATTAGGTCAACAACTGTTTGTGTGCGGCTCGCAGAATCTGTGATTTCTATTTCACCTTCCAGAACCCCTGTTGTCGCAAGAGTTGTCGAGCCAAACACGAACGTCACCTTACCTTCCGACGCAGATGTGATCGTGCCTACGATGGTGTCTAGTAGCGTTGTGGTGCCAACCTTGCGTACTCGCATGCGTACAGACGAACCTGAAAGCGATATCGGCGCAAATGTAGACGGGTCGTCAGCATCAAGTGTTTGACCTGAAGCCGCAGTATTTGAATCTTTAAGCGTGACCGTCAACTCTGGAAGCTGGTCATTTTGAACGAGGTCAATGGTAGTCAGATACGCCATTATACAAATGCCCTCGGTTTTACTCGTAAACGTCCACCGGAAAATCCATATTTGACCTGACGAGTCGTTCTGCCAACGGCTTTCTCGAACAGCTGGTTATTCATTTGTGCAGCACCGCCGTTTGAAAAAGGTTGTCCACTCATCATTTGTAAACGATACAAAGCTCCGTGAACCAGAGCCTCTCGGTTTTCCCGACCGACTGTGTCCGGTATAGATGTGGAAGTGGCTGTAGGTTTGACGCTGTAAACAACACGCAGCGTTGCGGTTTCGTCGGGTGTGGGAGCGAGGTAAAAATCTGAATTGTCTCTCTGTGCGTAGTACTTTGGCGAACCCTGCTCAGTCTCGTCACCAAGACGCCCAAGTAGCTCGCTGTAGCCAAGCGGCTGCAAAGCAGTTTTGTCGTTATAAATGTCAATGATGCGGTTCAGCTCTGTGCCGGTTGGCAAAGACACTGCATACTCATTGACCCCTTTGATGATTGTCAGCGTCTCAGGCTCTGGTATATAGACGCCAGTACGAGCGCAAAAATCGATAGCCGAATCTCGAACGGACCTCTCGACCAGGAACTCAGGACACCCCTGGACCTCTGGGCGGATATAAATGCCAAGCTCAGAGTACTTCACTACATTCTCCCGACATTCATGTCAGGTGTACTAGGCGTCGGGTTCAGCGCAGTATCGATCTGAATCTTCATGCCTAAGCTTGTCTGGAAAGACTGGTAGTGCATCTGGGCTCTCTGAGCATTGCCAGCATATTCGGAGTCTTTCTGATACGCCCTCATCAACATGAAGTCCAACAGCGCTCCGGCATACACATCGTCAATGCTGATGACCTGCGTGTCTGTCGCGAAATTACTGATCGCTATGTCGGTAGGCGCTTCGCTGTAGACGATTTCAATGTCGAAGTCTGTAGTCGCTTTTGGATAAAGATAGAACACCTTCGGAGCTGCAGGGTCATACACGTAATGCTCGATCTTGTTCGTGCCAGCGTCAGTCTCATGCCAATTGGGCAGCGTCTCATCAAGAATCTTTCGATCAACCTGTGTGATTGCTCGACCATCTTTATTTCTGACAACATCGATTAGCCGCAGTCCCGTAGCGGGTAAAGCCTGTTTGCTTCCAGCAACACAGTCATGATCTGCAGTCACCATCTTTGCGTCTGGGCGATGCAGTACTACTTCGCGTTGAGCATCGTTGAAAAATTTCAAAAGCTCCGCTTCTGGGTAACGCACATGCGAAGCGTCTTGCAATATGATTGCAGCTCGATCAATTACGTCTACGACCTTGGTCGTTGCCATCAGGCATCCTCCCATTCGATCACTTCGAGAGATGGATTGCCCTTCCACTCCTCAAGGTAATAATTAAATACATTCCCAGTCACGATATTTCGCACCGCTTTTGGTTTCCTGGCTTTCGGCACCGGTGTCGGATTCTTTGCTTCTTTTTCTAGCGCAGTCAGCTGCTCTTCCAGGTCACTAAGTTTCATTCTGCGATCCAACTTTTTGCCAAATTGATTCAAAGCCGTCTCGTAGATCTCGTCTTTACTGCTAGAAGCTTCCATAAAAATCCTCTTGTTTTAAAAATGGAGGGGGGGCACGAATGACGTAAACGTACCCCCCTCCAAACGGTTTAAGTCCAGCTACCGGCGATCAGGCAATCAGGAACGATTACCTGGCTTCCGAACACCTTTAAGCCGCGAACCTGTGTGCCGAATTTGCTTTCCATCCGAACTTCCTCAGTGTTTGTGAACTGAGAAGCGAACGTGATGCCTTTCTTATGACCAGCCAGTACTTTGGTGTACCCGCTTGCCACTGAAAGCATATTCGACGTGTAAACCGTGAACCGGTCTACCATTCCGACCTTTCCATTACGGAGAGGTGATTCGTCATCTCCCGTCAAGTAGGCTTGGCGAAGCTCAGTTTGCTTGAGCATGGAAATGAACTCAGGAGACAAGACAACGAATCGACCGTCCTCGGGGACGTTGTTTTCATCGAGCGTCTTAGCAAATCCCAAGATTTCTGACAGGATGTTTGACGTAGTCACTGTCGTATCTGCGCCAGTTGTACCAGCTCCCGCTACAACGTCTGCCAGCACTTGTGTTTCAACTGCTACACGCATTTGCTCTGCAGCGTCTTTTGCAGCTTCTTCCATCAAGTTGATGTCGCTTTGCGCTGAAAGCACATCATCATTCAGGAAGCTGTAGTACTTAGCTTTGTCGATCAGGAGCTCGACTTTTGCAGTCGTTAGATCCTGAGTTGTGATACTTCCAGCGTAATCGTTGATGGTAACAGCCGGAACTGTACGCACCACGACTTTGTCGCCAGCAGCAGTGATACTGCCTTCATAGTCTGTGTTAGAGATTTCTGGTAAAACTGACGTAGCATAAAATTTTGCTTGCAATAATTTAGAAAAAATCTCCGGTATAAAATTTACTTCAGAGGTTGCCCCCGTCGAAAAGAATGAAAATGCCATCGTAAAAAATCCTCACAAGAGTAATTTAACGACGAATAGCTCCAGCTGCCTGAGCTTCTAAAATCTCAGATTTATGCTTCTCGAATTCATCGAGTGGCATATTGACAATGTCATCCACCGTCCAGCTTTTGCGTTCGCCAGAAACATTAGCTTTTCGCGCTTTCGGCAATCGAGGTTCTGCAACCTCTTTCGCTCGCGCTAAAGCTTGCTCTTGCGGCGTTGCTGGTTTGATCCCCATATCGGCTTTAAATTT
>MDTE01134319.1_pt1 | contig 10132 bp, 13 predicted proteins | sample 811231 | NCBI WGS metagenome assembly MDTE01 (sample SAMN05326651, study PRJNA326480) | marine metagenome | isolation source: seawater | place: Indian Ocean: Red Sea | collected 2010 | reverse complement strand
TGTAGCACTTGAGAAAGGTTCTAAGTTTGCTATCCGTGAAGGTGGACTCACTGTTGGTGCTGGTGTAATTACGGAAATCATTAAATAGATTATGGCTAGGAAAGATGTTAGGCCAGTAATTACATTGGCCTGTATAGAATGCAAGGAACGTAACTACACTACAGAAAAAAATAGGCGCAATGATCCTGGGCGTCTAGAGTTTAGTAAGTACTGTGCACGTTGCCGAAAGCATCAATTGCATCGTGAAACAAAGTAATTTCAGGTGTCGAGCACGAGCAGGTTAGAACAGACAACAGCAACTATGTAACCTGCTCTATCGCAAATAACATAGGCGAGTAGCTCAACTGGTAGAGCAACGGTCTCCAAAACCGTAGGTTGTGGGTTCAAGTCCTGCCTCGCCTGCCTAACAAAATAATAAGTTAATGAGTACGGGTGCTTAGAGAATGGTCAATACATTGATTAAAGAAATGAAAGTGGTAATTCACTACCCATGGATATCAGACAACTAATTGGGCCTGCAATCCTAGGGCTGGTCCTTGCACTAGTAGGTTTCACTATTTTTTCTGCAAGACAAAATATTGTAGCCTACGTGCGTGAAACACGAGCTGAGCTAGGCAAGGTTTCGTGGCCAAGCAGATCAGAAGCAACCGATCTCACGATCGTAGTGCTAGTTACTATTACTTTCAGTGCGTTATTCCTAGGATTTTTCGACGCAATTTTTACCTGGATATTTGCACAGGTCATACAATAAAATGAACGAGCAGAATAATTTATCTGAAGAATCACTCAATAATACTATTTCTGAATCTCAATCGGATGAAGACATTTTCGAGAAAGATCAATCAGATGATTCTCCTTCATCTGATATAGATTTTGAGATAGAATTTGAAGATGATCTTGGCCCTTCACTCGAAGAAATGCTTGAAGAAGCCAGCAAAGAAGTACAGTTCGAACAAAAACAGAAAGAACATGAAAACAGTGATTCAGTCGCAGAAGAAAACTCTGATGCAGAACAGAACAATGTAGATGTTGCAGGCAAACAATGGTATGTGGTCCATTGCTATTCCGGTTATGAGAATAAAGTGTGTCATAATCTTGAGCAACGTATAGAAAGTATGGGTATGAATGAACATATTTTTGACGTTGTTGTACCAACGGAAGAGGAAATCGCAGTTAGGGACGGTAAACGCAGAACAGTCGAACGTGAGGTGTTCCCAGGTTACATACTGGTACAAATGGAATTGTCTGAAGAATCATGGTATGTGGTACGCAACACTCCTGGAGTAACTGGCTTTGTCGGTATGGGCAGTAAGCCCATACCTTTGCAAGAAAATGAATTCAAGCACATTATCCAACGTATGGAGGCTGATGCACCACGCATTACTGTAACATTTAAAGTGGATCAGAAAGTACGTATAATTGACGGTCCATTTAATGATTTCATTGGTACTGTAACAGAAATTGATGCTGACAGAGCTAAAGTACGTGTTATGGTATCTTTCTTTGGAAGAGAAACACCCGTAGAGCTCGATTTTCTACAGGTAGAAAAAATATGACAATAGTGGTGATAATATAGTGGCTAAAAAAATACAGGCAAAAATCAGACTTCAATTAGAAGCAGGCAAAGCAAGTCCGGCTCCACCAGTAGGACCTGCATTAGCTGCTCATGGTGTAAATCTCATGGGATTCTGCAAAGAGTACAATGCACGAACGCAGAATAGAACTGGTGAAGTAATCCCAGCAGATATATCAATATTTACTGATGGGTCTTTTAGTTTCGTACTCAAAACTCCACCAGCAGCAGTATTATTGCGCAAAGCTGCTGGTGTAGATAAAGGTGCAGCAGATCCATTACGGGAAAAAGTAGGTAGGGTCACCAAGTCACAGATAAGAGAAATAGCTGAAACAAAAATGAAAGATCTAAATGCACTAGACGTTGAAGCTGCCATGCTTCAAATTGAAGGAACAGCACGGTCTATGGGCATATTAGTGGAAGGATAATTTATCTATCAGACGGTAACAATAGTATCACAGCCTATTAAGTAGTAATTCTGAGGAAAACATTATGACCAAACGTGGCAAAAAATATCGCAAGGCAGTTAGTAATATCCAAGCAAATGAAATGTATGCGCCACGCGATGCAGTAACATTAGCAAAAGAAAATTCTAGCGCTAACTTCGACGAAACTATGGAAGTTCATATACGTATGGGTATTGATCCGCGCAAAGCGGATCAACAAGTGCGTTCATCGGTATTGTTACCACATGGTCTGGGAAAACCTGTACGGGTACTAGCCTTTGTAGAAGGTGAAGGCGCACGCATCGCTGAACAAGCAGGTGCAGATTTCATTTCTGATCAAGAAACAATACAGAAAATCAAAGATGGTTGGTCTGACTTCGATGCTACCATTGCAGTACCAGAAATGATGGGCACTGTAGGCAGTCTAGGTAAAATACTTGGGCCTAGAGGACTAATGCCAAATCCTAAAGCAGGTACAGTAGCACCAACTGAAGATTTGCCGCGTCTAATAAATGAAGCTAAGGCTGGAAAGATAGAGTTTCGACTAGATAAAACTGCAAATCTACATGCTCCTATAGGAAAAGTATCGTTTAGCGCCGACAATCTTTTTGATAATTTTATGGCCTTGTTTGATGCTGTTAGAAGAGCTAAACCGCCAGCAGCTAAGGGTAATTACTTTCGTCGTATCACTCTAGCTACTACTATGGGACCAGCAATAAGAATTGATCCAAACTTAGTGGAGGTCGAAATAGCTGATTAGAAGATACACACATAATTTATAACTTGAAACAAATCGCCGTAGACAGTGGGTGCCCTATATTTTGTAGGACTTAATTTCCCGCAGAGGCAAATACTTTCAAATGAACATGCCTTATTAGGCTGTGTCACAAAGTCTTTGCATCTCATCGTCTATTTACACGATGTGAGCTAAAGACTTTTTTTATGAATTACAAGCAAAGGAGTAAAAATATGGCAATAAGTAAACAAAAGAAACAAGAATTGGTTGAGGCATATACAGACCTATTGCAACGTAGCCAAGGTGTAATTTGGTTGAATAATAAAGGTCTGTCTGTTTCCGAAATATTCGAGCTTAGAAGCAGCATCAGAGAAGCTGAGGGGAAATGTAAGGTCACTAAGAATCGTCTCACACGTTTGGCATTGCAGAATGCTGGTCTACCAACAATGGATGAAGTCTTGACAGGGCCCACAATCACTGGATTTGCCCTTGGGGAAATACCAGCAGTCGCCAAAGCTATCGCAGATTTTGCGAAAGAGAATGACTCTGTAGAAATTAAGGGCGGATTAATGGGTACTGAAATATTATCTGCCGATGAATTGACAACCCTAGCAAACTTACCGCCACTTGAGATATTACAAGCTCAATTACTAGGATTGATAAATGCTCCTGCTCGGCAAATTGCAGGAACACTTTCAAGCAGTGTCCGCCAAGTAATCAACGTAGTGAATGCATATTCTGACTCTGAAACTCAGACTGTAAAGACGTAGTTAACATATAAATAATAAGGTATACCAAACAATTAACAATACAATCATAAAGGAGAATGTATCATGACAGATTTAGAGAAATTAGTGGACCAGCTGAGCGAACTTACAGTTCTAGAAGCAGCTGACCTAACGAAAATGCTTGAAGAAAAATGGGGAGTATCAGCAGCAGCCCCAGTAGCAGCAGTAGCAGTGGCAGCTGGAGATGGTGCTGATGCATCTCCCGCTGAAGAAAAAGCGGAATGGAATGTAGTCTTGCAAGACCATGGTGCTAAGAAAATAGATGTTATTAAAGCTATTAGACAGGTAAGTAGCTTGGGTCTCAAGGATGCCAAAGAGGTTGCAGAGACTGCCGGATCCGTTGTTCTGGAAGCTGTAGCTAAAGAGGCAGCAGAGGATGCAAAAAAGACACTCGAAGAAGCTGGAGCCACAGTAGAGCTGCAATAATGTCACTTGTGAAGCTAGAAATTGTTCCATTTGTACTTAGTCATTGTGAGATCTACAAGTATGTTATGTTTACACAAACACCTAACAACTTTGCGTGATGAACCATAATGATGTCAATTTCTGTGTACGCTGCGGCAACGGCTTAGAAACAAGAGAACGCTCTGGTGCAAAACGCCCTGTTTGCACCAGATGTGACTACACTCACTTCTTTGATCCAAAAGTTGCTGCAGCAATGTGGTTGACACAAAATAACATGCTTCTTCTCGTAAGACGTGCTATAGAACCAGCAAAGGGACTTTGGACTATTCCTGGTGGGTTCGTAGATGCTTGGGAGAATCCTGCTGAAACTGCATCTCGTGAATGTAATGAGGAAACAGGCCTCAGAGTAATAGAAGCAAAACTCTTAGATTTAGTTCCTAGCCAAAATCAATCCAGTAGAGCCGGTTTTGTTATTTTTTATACAGGCCAAATCATATCTGGAGACTTAAAAGCAGGAGATGATGCCGATGCAGCAGATTGGTTCTACGTAAACCAATTACCTGAAATAGCTTTCGATGCAACCCAAACAATGATCAATCGTTGGAAAAATGGACTACTAGTCTACTAGAACATTACTGTCATAAATCACAAAATGAATCCTAATAACCAGATGCACCTACTAATATGCTAGAATAGAAAAAGATAAACACATATGGCAACAATATGATTGAAGTAAATATTGACAGCATCAGAGTTAGTCTAATGTCTCAGCATCGAGTAGCAATATTAAAAAATGATGCGGGTAGCCGCTACCTCCCAATATGGATTGGACCATGCGAGGCAGATGCTATAACTGTTGAATTACAGGATATGGAAATGGCACGTCCTTTGACACACGATATACTAGCCAAGACTATTGAAAGTCTAGGCGGTGAGATATCTCATGTAATTATCAAGGATCTAAGGAATGATGTGTTTTATGCCTATATTATAATCAATCAAGATGGGACACAGCTCGAGATAGATTCGCGACCATCTGATGCTTTGGCGCTCGCAGTACGAGCACAGGTACCAATATTCGTGGAAGAACAAGTAATGGACAAAGCTTCTATTGTTCCTGAAGACAACATTATGGATCAATACAGCGACTTGGAAAATGACACAGATAATGACCGTGATTTGTCAGCATTTTCAGATTTTGTAGATACACTTGATTTGGACAACTTAGAATCAAATACAGGAAAAGATTAAAATAGTTTAGACACAAAGTTAGCATACAAACTAGTTACTATGACACACTATACATTTCTAAACTCCACTTAACAATTAGTATGGAGTAATTTGGATCAACTTAGTTCTTGTAATAGACAGTATATATATAGATTGCCACCAAGGCTGATGGAAAACACGAGCCAAGATTTTATTCAACCTAACAACCTAGAAGCTGAAGAGGCAGTGATCGGATCAATTCTGATCGATCCAGACGCCTACTTTGAGGTAGCCTCCACCATAAGGCCAGATGATTTTTATCTTGTTAAACACAGATGGATTTGGAATGTTTTTATGACACTTCACGACCAAAACATGCCAATTGACCAACTAACTACTAAAGACGAATTAGAGGCTCGCAACCAACTAGAAGAAATCGGTGGTTTTGCTTACCTCACTCAACTGGTAACACGAGTACCAACAGCATTCAACGTAGCAGCTTATGCTAGGCTTGTCGAAGAAGCCGCCACTCGTCGCAGGCTAATAAGGGCCGCTGGAGATGTGGCTAAAATAGCTTATGATGAAAAAACCGACATCAACGAAGTAGTTAACCAATCAGAACAGGCACTTTTTGGAGTAACTGAAGGTCGTTCTACTCGCGACTTAGTACCTATTAGACAGGTCGCACATGAGTATTACGATCGAGTTCAGCAACTTTACGATAACCGAGGCAAAATTGTTGGAGTACCAACTGGATTTCAAGATCTAGATAAATTACTAGGAGGAATGCAAAAATCAGATCTTATTGTCGTAGCTGGTAGACCAGGTAAAGGAAAGTCGGCTTTCATGGTTTCAGTAGCCCTTAATGCAGCGCTCACCCACAAACAGAGAGTAGCTTTGTTTTCACTTGAAATGTCAAATGAACAAGTAATGCAGCGTATGGTCGCACAGGATAGCCATATCGACAGTCATAAACTGCGTATGGGTGAGCTCGAAGATGAACAGATGGACCGTTTTATTCACTCCGTCAATTTGTTGAGTGATGTAGGAGTATATTTAGATGATACACCATCAATATCAGCTATGCAGTTACGCTCTAAAAGTCGTAGATTAGCAGCAGAGATCAAGCTAGACCTAATAATTGTCGATTATTTGCAACTAATGGTAACTGATCTCAGGCGTGACGCAAATCGCGTACAAGAGGTGTCAGAAATATCGCGTAGTCTAAAAGCATTAGCGCGTGAACTACATGTGCCTGTACTCGCTGGAGCCCAGCTATCTAGGGGTGTAGAACAACGATCGGGCCAAAAACCATTGCTGTCTGATTTACGAGAATCTGGCAGTATAGAACAAGATAGTGATGTAGTAATGTTTTTGCATCATCCTGATTCATGGGATGAAGACCCACAACGACAGCACGTGACTGAAGTAGTAGTATCAAAACATCGCAATGGAAAAACTGGTTCCATAGATCTGATATTTCTGCCACAATACGCTGAATTTGTTGATGCAGCACATAGAAGTATAGTTCTACAGGAGGAACAAGAGTGAAAGGATTCTCAGGATTCCCTAAAGGAAAAACTCGTGTCACCCTTGTTCCAAATTTGTTCTTTAGCGAACTACTGCCATATATTGACAATCTTGATGAACTAAAATTGACGCTGTACTGCTTTTGGAACCTAGGATTAAAAGAAGGTGATGTCAGATATCTTAGTCACAATGAATTACAAAAGGACAAGGTATTAATTGAGAACTTTGATGAACCCGGTGTTACTGCTCTTAACCAAGCCCTAGAACGAGCGTGTGCTCGTGGCACTCTACTGAAGGTTAATATAGCAATCGCCGCAGATAAAGAGGAACAGTATTACTTCCTTAACACACCTAAAGGAAGATCAGCTGTTGATAGTATAGCCAAAGGTAATTGGACCCCTAACAGTCATCCTAATGATCCTATAAGTGTTGTTGTTGAAAGACCAAATATATTTAGTATTTATGAACAAAATATTGGAGCACTGACCCCGCTCATGGCCGACAAATTAATTGAAGCAGAAACAGAATTTCCGGATATCTGGTTGAGAGAAGCGATGAAATTAGCTGTAGAAAATAATGCACGCTCTTGGAGTTATGTAGATGCCATACTCAAACGATGGAAGCGTGAAGGAAAGGATAGTCAACATGGAAAAGGCAGATCGGACACTGAAAAGACTCGCCGAAAATATCTCGAATACCTCGACAGTTAATAGCAAATCTACGAACGTAGCTGGATTGGGAGATGCCGACTGTCCTAATTGCCTTGGTATCGGTTTTGTAAGCTCGAATGCCGACATAGAAGACCCAGAGTTCGGCCGGCTGTATCCTTGTTCTTGCCGATTTGAAGATTTACAACGTGCAATTACTAATCAAAAACAACTTTCCTCTACTTTAGGCCCACTGTCAAAAAAAACATTTGACAACTTTATTCCTTCAGGTAATACAACTGAACCAAGACAAAAGGATAGTTTGCAGCGAGCGTTTGAGCAATCACAAAGTTTTGCAAACACACCCGAAGGATGGATTGTGCTACACGGCGGCTATGGGTGTGGGAAGACTCACCTAGCAGCTGCTATCGCCAATCAATGCTTGTCTCAAGGTCAAGATGTGCTATTTGTGAACACTCCTGATTTGCTTGATCACCTACGTTCTACCTTTGCCCCAGGATCTACTATTGATTATGACGAGATGTTTGAACGGACACGCAATATATTTCTATTGGTGCTCGATGATCTTGGTGCCGAGAATCCTACCCAGTGGGCTCAAGAAAAACTCTATCAAATCATTAATCACAGATATAATGCAGCTTTACCGACTGTCATAACTTGTAATGTAAATCTGGAAAGTATAGAACCGCGTATCAGAAGTCGACTGGTAGATATAGACTTAGTACGTAAATTAATCATACAAGCACCAGATTTTCGCAGGGCTGACTCCGACCAAACTGACTTATCCTCACTACCAATACATTCTCGACAGACCTTTGAAACCTTCGAATCTAGAGCAGGTGAGATACCTTCAGAACATCACAAACGACTAAGTATTGCAGTAACAGCTGCAAAGAGCTTTGCCGAAAATCCAGAAGGATGGTTGTTATTAATTGGTGGTCACGGTTGTGGAAAAACACACTTGGCAGCTGCCGTAGCTAACTATCGCGTTCGGAATGGTAGTCCGGCACTATTTATTACTTCGGCGGATCTGCTTGATCATTTGCGAGCCACATTTAGTCCAGACTCATTGGTTCGCTTTGATAAACAGTTTGCAGAGCTACGTAACACACCACTACTTATCCTAGATGACCTTACATTGGAAAGCGCAACACCATGGGCAAGAGAAAAACTAATGCAACTGATTGATCATCGATACGTGACACGTCTACCTACAGTTATCACAACATCTGCTGATAAATCTGATCTGGGAACTAGATTAGAAAGCCGTCTTTTGAATCCTGCAATAAGTACTATATGCCCTATTACTGCACCAATGTATAAAGGCAAGAAACGTAGGTCACGCTAATTGCCAAAACATCTTGATGGTCCAGACAAAGCTTAATAAGCAAGCACAAAAATCCTTTATAGCATGCGTTAGTATCATATTGATATGTCTGCTTACCTATGGACTACTTACAACATCAGCACAATCTGTACCGCCCCATCCTTTCTACAGCGAGGATGAAAAAGAACACACTACACAAATAATAGCCTATAGAGGAGGCTCAGGGCTGTGGCCAGAAAATACTCTATACGCTCTTCAACAGTCTAAAGCAATCGGTAGTGATGCAATACAAATGGACGTACGAATTAGCTTAGATAACACACTTGTTGCTATGCATGATAGCACTGTGGATAGAACAACCAATGGATTTGGTGCTGTAAACCAATTAAATTTAACTGAATTGCAAAATCTAGACGCAGGTTATCAATGGTCACAAGACGCTGGATCAATATTCAAATACCGTGGCCAGGGTATCACCATCCCAACCATTGCTGAAGTATTTGCAGAAATAGATAGCATGCAAATATATGTTGACATTAAAGATGATGATTTCTTTCCAGCAAACCTACTCTGCATGAATATTCGAAATTACAATATGGCTCAAAAGATACTAGTATCGGCCGATAATGATGTGGTTCTTGAACATTTTAGAGAAACGTGTCCCGAAATAGCCACGGCCGCTAGTGATAAAGAACAAAAGGTCTTTACTGCACTGAATGCAGCATTCTTGACCCCTATCTATAGCCCAAGCTTTCATTTAGTGGAGTTGCCACCAATTTGGTACGGCTTACGACTTATTACACCTAATCTAGTACAATCGGCACATCTAAGAGGTTTAAGAGTCCACGCAGTAAACATCAATAAATCCGATCAAATGGAACTTATGATACAACAAGGAATAGACGGTGTTGTTACAGGTCACCCTAATCTTGCAATTGAGGCTATCAATGCGAATTAATGTTATTGAGTGGAGCACACAAAATACAGATGGTCAATAATTATTTATCATCTGTGTAAGTAACATTCAATTCTGTCAATTTACCACTAGCCATAAAAATAACTCTCTCGGCGATGTTAGTAGCACGATCACCTATCCGTTCTATATTATGAGCCACAAACAGAACTGATAGTAAGTAATCAGTCGATTGACTAGCATCACGTGTTTCTCCTACGAGCTTATGGAACAACATCCTATGTTGAGTATCAAGACTGTCATCATTGTCTGCTACATCATATGCTAAATTTGCATCGTGTTCTGTATAGGCTACCATCGCCCTTCTTAACATGTCACGACATTGACTAGTCAGTTGATATATAGCATTAGGAATATCCCGTTTTGGAACCATTTCCACACGCACAGCCAATTTAGCTATACCTGCAGCATAATCACCAATACGCTCCAGCTCAGTAACTATATTCATAGTTGCTACAATTAACCGTAAATCCACAG
>MDTE01135447.1_pt1 | contig 10133 bp, 8 predicted proteins | sample 811231 | NCBI WGS metagenome assembly MDTE01 (sample SAMN05326651, study PRJNA326480) | marine metagenome | isolation source: seawater | place: Indian Ocean: Red Sea | collected 2010 | reverse complement strand
TTATTGGCTGGGAAAAAGAATTTAGATTTATCTCTATTTTTGTCATCTTTGGCAGCAGCTTATAATGTTGAAAACATTGGAAATAGTAAATCTTTCAACAAAATAACATTATATAAAATTCTAAGTCATATGTTAAAATAAATTTATTATTTTTTACAGTTAATCAAATTTATTTTTTGAATTTTAACATCATAATTTTTTTCAGTTATTAGATTTAAAATTTTATCTGGTAAATTTGAAAAACCAGAGGTTTTGAATTTAAAAATTAATATGCAGTTTTCATCAATATTTTTATTAGAGTAAAAATTTGACACATATACATACTTATACTTATCATTATCTGGATAATTTATAATTGTTTTATTGTATTCTTTTTGAAAGGTTGTCCATAAGTTATTTATTCCAATTGCTTTAAAAATTAGATAATTCAATTCCATTATTCTAAATGATGGAGAAGGTTGGTATGTATCTTCTATTACCAAAATACCTTTTTGATTTTTTAATAAATTTTGATTTTTGATAACTGCATCAGAAAGTTCTTTTTGATAAATAATTCTATTTAACTTAAATAAAATACCCTTAGATAAAAGGGAAAAGTTAACAAGCAGTAAAAAAATAAAAGAAATTGTAACAAATTTTTTTGAAATAATATTTATTTTCAAAAATAAATTAAGAATACATAAAGAAATCAGAGATACTGGAATTATTATTAAAATTGAATTTCTTCCTGACCAATCCTCTACATCCCAAATTACATTACCTCTTCCAATTGCCATGTAAGGAATTATTGAAGAAATTATTAATAAAAACAAAAATTTATTTTCTAAAATAAAATATTTCAAAATATTAAGATCTAATCTTTTTTTTAAATAAAAACTTTTAAAAATACAAATTAATATAATTAAAGATATTGGGATAAAAAAGGTCATATAACTTAAAAATGACTTTATAATTAAAGCTAAATTTCTAAAATCTAAAAAATTTAGTATTTGTGCATAATTTTCTGCTCTTCCAGAATTTTGCAAAAAAAAGTGGAAAAAAATAAAAACTAAAATACCAAAAACCATTAAAAAATAATATTTAAAATTCAAAAAATTCTTTTTTTGATAATATAAAGCAATAGTCAGAATAAATAATATAGATGATTTAAAACTAAATGCGATAAATAAAAAAAAAAAAGAAAAAAATACTTTACTAAAATTTTTTGAATAATAATTTCTCAAACCAAATAAAATTGAAAATTGGCAAAAAATATGCCAAACGAAAATACTTGAATAATAATATGATTGTATTGAAAAAAGTGAAATTAAAAAAATTGCTCTTGAAATAAAAATTTCGTTTTTTGAAACATAGTTAAATATAAATAATTTACACTCATATAAAAAAAAATAGTAAAAAATACTCAATAAAGCTAAACAAAAAAAATAATAGTCGATGCTTAAAAAATTAGAAATTTTAATTAAAAAAAAAATAAACCAATAATTTAATACCCATCCAAATTCATACAGATGTAGTTTTGCTCCATTAAAATTGTTAATTTCCTGAGCATAATTATAAATTGTTCCATCCCATAAATCCTGGTAAAAAATTAATTGAGGAATAATGATGATTAAAAAAAATATAAAAAATTGTACTAAACAATTTTCTTTGCAAAATTTAGAAAAAAAATTAATTTGCAAATTCATAAATTTAAGTTTTTATAAATTGTATACTATAATTTAATGAAAAATAATAAAATAGGTATTTGCATTCCAACTTATAATGAAAAAAAAAACATTATATCTCTTATTAAAGAGTTAATAAAAATAAACCAAATATTAATTTGTGTTGTTGATGATAGTAGTCCAGACAAGACCTATGAGGAAGTTAAAAAAAAATTTAAATCAAAAATAAATAAAAAAATCATACTTATTAAAAGAAAAAGAAAGAATGGAAGAGGTTCAGCAGTTTGGGATGGATTTAAACAACTATATAAAAAAAAAGTTTCTTTGTTTATAGAGATGGACTCAGATTTTTCCCATTCATTAAAAGATTTGAAAAGGGGTATTAAAATATTCAAAAAAAAACAAAAAAAAATTGATATATTGTTAGGTTCAAGATACCCAAAAGGACTTATCGTTAATTGGCCAATTCAAAGGCGAATATTTAGCAAATTAGCTAATTTTTTAGCAAGGCTTTTAATTTCAAAAAAAATTAATGATTATACAAATGGATTTCGCTTTTATAGTAAGAGTGCAGCATGTTTAATTTTAAAAAAAAAACCTGAAAACAAAGGCTATATTTATTTAATGGAGTCTTTATCAATATTTATTTCAAAAAAAATGGTAATAGATGAATTTATAATAACTTTCAAAAATCGTATTAGAGGCAAAAGTAATACTAATCTAAATGAAATTATTAATTCATTAATAGGTATTTTTAAAATTGCTTTTAAATTCCATAAAAAAAATTTTAAAATTAAATATTAAAAATGATTTAATCATTGTTTTAAAAGTAGATTTTAAAAAAAAATAATATTTTCTTTAAAAAAAAATTTAAAGTTATATAAAATTATCTGAATTCATATGAAAAGAAAAAAAAAAATTGCACTTATATTTGGAATAACTGGTCAAGATGGATCTTATCTTGCAGAATTTTTAATAAATAAAAATTATATCATACATGGAGTAAAAAGAAGATCATCAAGTGCCAACACACAAAGAATTGATCATTTACACGACAGCATAAATTTTACCAACAAAAACTTTTTTATTCATTATGGAGATGTTACTGATAGCTCTAGTACAATAAATTTAATTAATAGTATAAAACCAGATGAAATATACAATCTGGCAGCTCAAAGTCATGTTAAAGTATCATTTGATATTCCCGAATATACAGCAAACTCTACTGCATTAGGTTCGCTGCGAATTTTAGAAGCTTTAAGATTTTTAAAATTAAATAAAACTAAATATTACCAAGCATCAAGTTCTGAAATGTTTGGAAGACAATCTAGAAACAAGTCTCAAAATGAAAATACAAAATTTCATCCGATGTCTATTTATGGTGTATCAAAAGTCTTTTCCTATCATACAACAATTTATTATAGAGAAGCCCATGGAATATTTGCAGCAAATGGAATTCTATTTAACCATGAATCGCCTCGAAGGGGACCGACTTTTGTAACAAAAAAAATAATACAGGCCTTAGTTAGAATAAAATTTAATAAACAAAAAGTTCTTACTTTAGGAAATTTATACGCAATTAGGGATTGGGGACATGCTAAGGACTATGTTGGATCAATGTGGAAAATTTTGCAATATAAAAAGCCTGATGACTGGGTTATTGCAACAAATCACATAATGTCAGTTAAGGAATTTGTAACAGTATCCGCAAAAAAGTTAGGTATCCAAATAAAATGGATTAACAAAGGTTTAAATGAGGTTGGAATAAATTTATCCACAAAAAAAAAAATTGTAAAAGTTGATAAGAAATACCTAAGAGCGGGAGAAGTTGATTTTTTAAAAGGAGATTATAATAAAGCAAAAAAACTACTTAAATGGAAACCAAAAGTCAGCATAGATCAATTAATTAATGAAATGATTGATGATGAATTAAATTTGTATGAGTAAATATTTCCATCCTTTGGTCAAAGACCCTTATTCTATAGATGATATAAATGAAGCAAAAAAAATATTGGACTCAAGACAAATAACAATGTCCAAAGTAACAAAAAAGTTTGAAAATTTTTTTTCAGAAAAAATGAATACAAAATTCGCAAATATGGTAAATTCTGGTTCATCAGCAAATCTTCTTGCTTTTCAGTGCTTAATAAACCCATACAGAAAAAATAGGCTTAAACCAGGTGATGAAGTGATTATACCTACCTTGTGCTGGTCAACATCTTTGTGGCCAATAGTGCAGGCCAATCTTAAACCTGTATTTGTTGATATTAACGCTGAAAGTCTAAACATTGACGAAGATCAAATTGAAAGAAAAATTTCAAAAAAAACTAAAGCTATTTTATTAGTTCATGTATTAGGAAATAGCTGCAATATGAGCAAAATTGAAAGAATTAAAAAAAAATATAATTTAATTGTTATAGAAGATACTTGTGAGTCTCTAGGATCAAAATATAAAAATAAATTTCTTGGAACATTCGGAGATTTTTCATCGTTTTCATTTTATTCCTCTCACCAAATTTCATCCGGAGAAGGTGGAATGATATGTTGTAAAAAAAAAGAGGATTATGAATTAATAAAATCTATGAGATCACATGGTTGGTCAAGAGGTACTACATTTGAAAAAAAATATAAATCAAACGATCATTTAGATAACAGATTTATCTTTTTTAATTCTGGTTATAATTTAAGACCTACAGAAATTAGTGCAGCAATTGGGCTAAACCAGTTTAAAAGATTAAACAAATTTATAAAAATGAGAAATTACAACAGAGCAAAAATAATTAATGTCATAAATAAAAATGAAAAATTAAGAAAAAATTTTTTATTTTATGGTGCGAGTGATCATGTGACTCCATCCTGGTTTGGTCTTTCAATTAAAGTATCTAAAAATTTGAATAAAAAAAATGTAGTTAATAAATTAGAAAAAAATGGTATTGAAACAAGGCCAATTATAAGTGGAAATTTTGCAAACCAACCTGGAGCTAAAAAGTATAAATTGGCGATTAATGAAAAATTTCCTAAATCTGACCTCGTTTATAGAAATAGTTTTTTTATTGGTTTACCCACATCTAAAATAAACAATCAATTTTTAAAAAAGATCGAAAAAGCTTTTGAAACAGCAGCAAACTAAAATAAAAATTGGTTTAACAGGGTATAATAGCGAGATCTGTAAAAAATTTCTAAATATTTATAAAAATAAATATCAATTTTATAATTATAAAGGCAATATAAATAATATAAAACAAACAAAAAAATGGTTAAAAAAAAATAACAAAATAAATGTATTAATCAATTTTGCAGCTATTGTTTCAAAAGAAAAATGTTTTAAAAATAAAAGACTTGCTCTTAAAACTAATTGTGAGAGTGTTTTAAATATTGCTAAAATTCTAAATAATAAGCAGTTTAAAGAATTTCAATATTTGATGTTATTATCTACTTCCCACGTTTTCTCTTTTACAAATAAAATATTAAAAGAAAATTCCAAAAAAAAACCAACTAATTATTATGGACTAACTAAATTGCAAATGGAAAATGAATTTAAGAAAAAAAAATTTTTTTTTAGAATAGGAATAGGTAGAATATTTAATTATTATTATAATAGTAAAAAAAAGGGATATTTTATTAATGACGTAATAAGAAAAATGAAATTAAAAAAAAATACACTTATCTTCAAAGGTGTTGATACAATTAGAGATTATATTCACATTAAAGATATATGCAGTGCGATAGATCATATGATAACTAAAAAATTAAAAGGTGATTATAATATTTGTTCGGGCAAAGGTTTAGAGTTGAAAAGAATAATAAAAAAAATAAATATCAAATATAAAAAGAACTTAAATTTTATAGATACTCACCAGAAAGGCTTAGTTGGAGATAATTCAAAGCTAAAAAAAACTGGATGGAAAGTGTTAAAGAAAATTAATTATGAAAATATTATTTAATATTAATTATAAAAAGTTTTTTTAAAAAATAAGTTTGATAATAAATCTTTAAAATGAAAAAAAAAAAATTAGTATCAATAATTATTCCTACTCATAATAGGCATGGCTTGCTCAAAAGAGCAATTTATTATTTTGAGTCAAAAAAATTTAATTTTTGCAATTTTATAATAATTGATTCCTCAACAAAAACTTTAGATTATAAATTAAAAAAAAACTTTAAATATATTCACTTTAGTAAAAATAACTTTTGTAAAAAAATATTATTTGCAATTAAAAAAGTAAAAACTAAATATTCAGTAATTAATAATGATGATGATTTTTTATCATTAAATGGATTGAATAAAGGTATAAATTTTTTAGAAAATAATAAAGACTTTGTATCATATCATGGTGAATATATATCTTTTAGATATCTTGATAAAATAAATAAAGTAATTCATTTGGCTGCATATTCTGATACTTTAAATAGTGATTTAAATTTTAATGATAGAAACAAACTATCTAGGGTTAAAAAAATTTATTTAAATCGTCCACATTGGTATAATGCATTGCATTACACTAAATACTTAAAAAAAGCATATGAATTATCTTCTTTAGCTAGAGATCTACATTTTTCAGAAATATTAATTCCTTATGTGGTTGGTTTATATGGGAAATTTAAAGTCGATAATTTTTTTTGGTACGCTAAAGACTCAAATATATACCTTGATGCAACTATAAGAAACGAAAAAGCAATAAGAAAAATGTCAAAAGAAATTTTCACAACTAATTCAAAATTAAAAAATAAGTTAGTAGAATTAGCGAGAATAAATAAACTTGAAAAAAATAATTTAAAAAAGAATGAAATTGTAGACGAAGTGTTTAAAATATATTTCAAAAGAATTAGAAGAAGAGAAGACAATAGAGAAAATTATTTAAATGATAAATTGTTTAAGTTAGCCCGAAATACCACCCCAGAATATATAAAAAATACAATTAGACTTTTCATAAATTACGTAAAGAATGGTAATATTGAAAATACAAATGAAAATTTAAAATTTTATGGGCCAACAAGAAACAAACAAGCAGCAGCTGATTGGGAGCATATGAAGAAAGTGATAAAAAGTTTTATAAATTTTCAAAATATTTACAAAAATATTGTATGACCATGAAATTAAAAATTGGAAATATAGATGTAAGTAATACCACTCCAACAAGAATAATTTGCGAAATCGGAATTAATCACAATGGTAATATTGATAAAGCTATAGCTTTGGCAGATAAAGCGATAAATTCTGGAGCAGAAATTTTAAAACATCAAACTCATATAGCACACGAGGAAATGTCTGAGGAAGCAAAAAAAATTGTTCCAGTAAATGCCGACGAATCAATTTTTAACTTAATACATAAATGCTCTCTAAATGAAAAAAATGAAATAAAATTGCAAAAATATATTATATCAAAAAAAAAAATATTTATTAGTACTCCATTTAGTTTTGCTGCAGTCGATAGACTAGTTAGAATGAAAGTACCCGCATTTAAAGTTGGCTCAGGTGAATGTAATAATTATCCTTTATTAAAATATATCACAAAATTTAAAAAGCCAATTATAATGAGTACTGGAATGAATTTGTTAAAAAATATCAGAAAATCAGTAAATATTTTAAAAAAAGCGAAAGTTCCATTTGCATTACTCCATTGTACAAATATTTATCCGACTCCAAGAAAACTTATTAAAATTGATACAATTACAGAGTTAAAAAAAAATTTTCCAGACGTTTTAATTGGTTATTCTGATCATCATAATACAATAAATGCTTGTTTGTCAGCGATTTCATTAGGTGCTTGTTTGGTAGAAAAACACTTTGTTCTATCAAAAAAAAATAAAGGTCCAGATGTAAGTTCTTCAATGGATCCCAAAGATTTAGAAAAATTATTAGAAATGTCAAAAATAATTCACGATTTTAGAGGTGTCAAAAAAGAAATTTCTAAAATAGAGAAGAAAACATCTAAGTTTGCATTTGCTTCAGTGGTAACAAAACAACGTATTGAAAAAAATGAATTATTTTCTTCTAAAAATATTACATTAAAGAGACCATCAGGTGGAGAATTTGGTCCACAACAACTTAGAATGTTATTAGGTAAAAAAGCTAAAGTTAATATTAAGAAAAATATTCAAATTAAAAGTAAGATGTTTAAATAATTTAAGTCTAAAATGAAAATATTGAAAACTAACATTATTGATTGTTATAAATTAAATTTTAATAAAAAAAATGATAAACGGGGATCTTTTCAAAGAAGCTTTTGCAAAAAAACTTTAAAAAAAGAAAAAATTAACTTCGAGATTAAACAAAGTAATATTTCAATTAATACCAATAAATATACTCTAAGAGGTTTTCATTATTTAAGAAAACCATATAAAGAAAATAAAATTATGTTATTAATGAATGGCTCAACATATAATGTAATTATTGATCTCAGAACTAACTCTAAAACTTATTTAAAAAAGTACATCACTAAACTATCAAATAATAACCAGGGTTTAATTATTCCAAGTGGCTGTGCAAACGCATTTTTAACTTTACAAGAGAACACGATAATCCATTATTACATGGATAATTATTACGAAAACATTCCTCGTTCAAAATACCAAGGATTTAAGTTTAATGACAAGTTTTTCAATATTAAATGGCCATATAAGATTAAAAAAATTTCAAATCAAGATATAAAGTTCAAACCTTTTAACAAATAAATTGAAAATCGATTACTTTAAGCAATAATCAAAAAAATAAAATTCTGACAAAATTTAATGATAAAATTGATAAATCAAACTTTTAGACTTTCAGACAAAGAGGATATTAAAAAATTTTTTCTACTTATATTATTTTATTTTATTATTATTTTTCTTGAGTTATTTAGCTTGGCAATGGTACTGCCAGTCGTTAACGTTTTTTTTTCAGAAACATCTATTTTAGACAATACATTTCTATCTAAATTTATTGATCAATCGTTAATTCAAAAATTTAAATATCAAATATTATTAATCTTTTTACTTCTTTTTATTATAAAAAATTTATCAATAATATTAATAACCAAAAAAAAATTTAACTTTTTATTCTATATTCAAAGTAAAATTGCAAAAAAAATATATAAGAGTTATATATCTCGGCCATATAATTTTTTTTTAAAAAATTCAACTTCCTCATTATCAAATATTGTTGTTGCACAATCCCAATCGGTCAAAGCTGTTGTTGAAGTACTCATTACCTTTGTAGTCGAAGGATCTCTTGCTGTTTTTATTTTAATTTTTTTAATTGTATTAAATGCACCAATAGCAATTTCAATTATTATTATATTTGGAATAATTTATAAATTTTTCTACCCGTATTTAAAAAAAATAACTAATCAAATGGGAAATGAAAGAATTCTATTTGGCAAAAAGATTATGAAAGTTGTAAATGAAAGTTTTGGAGGAATTAAGACAGTAAAAATTTATAAAAAAGAAAATTTTTTTAAAAAATTATTTTTTAAAATAAGTGACAAAACATGGGAGATAGAAAATAAAAATATATTTTTATTAGAAATTCCAAGATATGTAGTTGAAATGATTTTAATTACTATTTTTGTTTTAGTAGTTATATATTTCTCAGTAAATAATTTTAGTGATGAGTATATTATAGCATTTTGTTCCTTATACCTGGTTGCTTTGTACAGATTAATGCCCTCATTTAATAGAATTCTTGCTGCAGTTCATAGTTTAAGATTTTACCTTCCTACTATGAACATAATCTCAAAAGAACTAGATCAATTAAAAATATATGAAAAAAATTATAATTCTAAGAATAAATATTCTAAAGATCAGAAAATATTTGAGAATAATAAAATAATAAATTTTGATAAAAATATAACTCTACAAAATATTTCATTTAAATACGAAAAATCTACGAGTTATGTTTTTGAAAACCTTAATTTAGTAATTTCCAAAAATAAGTTTATTGGAATAGTTGGCCAAAGTGGATCAGGCAAAACAACATTAGTAGATATTATTTCAGGATTATTGCAAATTGAAAAGGGGGAAATATTAATTGATGATCAAAATGTAACTGAAAAGATGCAAAATTTAACTAATAAAATTGGTTATGTTCCTCAAGATATTTTCTTATTAGAGGATAGCGTAAAGTCTAATATTATTTTTAGCGATCTAGATGATGAAACAAAAAAAGTTGATAAAGTAAAACTTACCTATTCTTTAGAAAATTCAAATTTAAAAGATTATGTAAATAGTCTGCAATACAATATAGATACTTTAATTGGCGAACAAGGTGTACAGCTTTCAGGCGGTCAAAGACAAAGAATTGGAATTGCAAGGGCTATATATAGAAGTTCTGAAATTATAATTTTTGATGAAGCAACTTCATCTCTGGATATTGAAACTGAGAATATAATTTTAGAAGAAATAAATAAATTGAAGAAATTCAAAACAATAATTTATATTACGCATAAAGAGAATACATTAAAGTATGCAGATGAAATTTATAAAATTAAT
>MDTE01049279.1_pt1 | contig 10133 bp, 14 predicted proteins | sample 811231 | NCBI WGS metagenome assembly MDTE01 (sample SAMN05326651, study PRJNA326480) | marine metagenome | isolation source: seawater | place: Indian Ocean: Red Sea | collected 2010 | reverse complement strand
TGTTAGTTTCAGATGTTTTTGGTAACGAACCATCTTCTGATGCAATTACTATGTTTGATCAATTTGCTTTTGTATTAAGTTTTGTTGGATTAGGATTTATTTCAATGATTTTCGGAGCATTTTCGTTTGATGATTTAGAATCTTTGCGTAAAGTATCTTTTTTATTTTTTATTTTTTCGATATTTTGGACACTTCCAGATTTATTAAATATTATTTTGGGAGAACCTGCAGCTCCAATTCCTATAATTATTCTTGGACTTGTTCAGGTGGGGCTATTTTATTATGGTTCTAAGAAAGGAGTTGTTTGAATTAATGGATAAAATTATAATTGAGGATAATTACGGAAGATCATTTGAAATAAATGATCTTAAGAATTTTAAAAATCATTTGATTAATTTTCATTCTTATAATGGAAAAGCAGATAATAGTATTCATGAAGAGGAAGGTTATTATTTTACTGTTAATGATGATTTTTATAATATGATTATGAAACTCTGAAAGTTTTTAAAAAGAATAAATCATCAATGAAAAATTATTTAAAAAGTATAGGTATTTTATTTGTTATTTTGGGGATCGTACTTTCTCTTTTTGATTTCCTAATTGACAATAAAGAGGTAATTTTTATTGTAGGGATTATTTGTATTATTGTTTCATATTTTTTAAATAAAAATTTTAAATAAATGAAAAAGAAATGGTGGGCTTTATCAGTTTTAGGCCTTTTATTATGTGGTTTTGGGTTGTCTCTTTTGGGTGAGGCCATAATTTTTAAATCAATAAATGACAGTCGATGGTTTTATTGGGGAACAGGTGCTTTAGTTGTATTCAATAGTGGAATATGTATTGTAGCTGAAGCCACTTTATTGTTAGGTAAAATAAGGAAGAAAGAGAAATAATCATAAGAATAGCTCTAAGAAATCCAAATATTACCTATAAAGTATGTTTTTGCTTTTCCTTTTATTAAAACTCTATCTTTATTATTAACACAATACAATTTTCCTCTTCTTTTTGATAATTGGATAGCAGTCATTTCTTGTTTCTTTAAAACATTACTCCAATATGGAATTAATGAACAATGAGACGAACCGGTAACTGGGTCTTCCATAATACTTGCTTGAGGAGTAAAAAATCTTGAAACAAAATCTGAATTTTTTCCTTTAGAGGTAACAATTACTCCTCCTGGACTAAGATTAATTTTATTAAAAATCTCAGTATTAATCTTTATATTTTCAATTTCTTTTTGATTTTTATATACTAACAAATAGTCCCTTGATTTAAATACCTCTTGTGGTGAAATGCTTAAAGATTTTTTCAAAAGATCTGGTAAAACGGTTTTTTTAGGATTTCTTGATGGAAAATCTAATATGAATAAATCATTTTCGACAAAGACATTTAATTCTCCACTTAATGTTTTAAAATAAATTTTATTGGATGATAAATCAATATAATTTTTAATAACATATGCTGTTGCTAATGTAGCATGACCACATAAATCCATTTCTATTTCAGGAGTGAACCATCTTAAATGATAATAGTTTTCTTTTCTTATAAAAAAAGCTGTTTCTGCTACAGCATTTTCTTGAGCAATTTTAAGAAGAAGGTCATCTTCTAACCATTTTTCTAGAGGAATAACACATGCTGGGTTTCCTCCAAAAACATTTTCAGCAAAGGCGTCAATTTGATAAATTGAAAGTTTCATAATATTTATCTTAATAAATATTAAAGTAAAAATACCATTTTTTAAAGTTGCTTTATTTTGACATAAAGCATAAATTTATTTTATGGACGAAGAGTTTGCTAAACAAATTTTTTTTGTTTTAATTTTTTTAGGATTACTTTGGGCGATCAGTAATGGTGGTTTAAGACAAATTTATAACCAGTCAAAAAAAGTAAAGAAAATTTTAAAAAAAAATAAAAAAAATAAAAGATGACTATTTATTCATATGATAAACCATGCCCAAATTTAAATAAAGGCTCTTTTGAATCATAAGGAATGTCTTCAATTTGATTTTTAACCGCCTCCATAGATGAAGGAAGTTCTATAGGAAGCTTTCCCGAGGGATTAAATTTTCCTTTAATTAAATCCATAATAATTTTATTATCTGAATTAAAGTCAGCTATAACTGCCTTAGCAACTTCAGAAATTTCTTTGATTATTGCAGGGCGTTCAAGATTTATTATTACTATAGTTGGTTTTGATTTAATTAAAGGGATTAATTTAGAAAGTTCTTTAGAAGAAAAATCAAGAGGCCCTCCTCCAAAAAGTTTTTCCATTATATATTTTGTTTCAAATCTTCCTTTTGGGCTTTTTAGTTTCATTATAATAAGGTCAGAATTTTCAACACTTTCTTGTTTAATTTTTTTCATAAAATTATTTTCAAAGCCATAATAATGAATCTTTTTTTTATTTTTTAGCGGAAGAAAGTTATCTTCATTTTTTAAGAGAATTAAGGATTTTTTTTGAGCTTCAATCCCTTTTTCAATATTTTGTGTATTATTAAAAATTTTTAAACTTTCTTCATCTATATATGGGTTGTCAAAAAGTCCCAATTTAAATTTTTGTCTTAATATTCTTCTCAGGGATTTGTCTATTCTATCTTCTGATACTTTATTTTCTTTAATCAATTCAGAAAGTTCAATTGAAAGAGTTTCTCCTCCAATCATATCTATTCCAGCAGAAAGCTTTTTTAATAGTCTTTCTTTTATGGTAAGATTTTCTACTCCAAATGCGCTTGCGGGTTTAAATATAATTCCAAAGGGAAGTTTTACATCAGTTATAGTTTTCCAGTCTGTGCAGATAACTCCATCAAAATTGTAACGCTCTCTCAAAAGACCTGTAATTATTTCCTTATTATAAGAACCTCCAACATCCTCACTAGTTATTCCTAAAGGAAGACTGTAATATGGCATAACAGATGAAACGTTAGCATCAAAAGCTGCTTTAAAAGGAATTAAATGATATTCAAAATTTCCTCCCTTGTAGGATTGTAGACCTGGAGGAAAGTGAGTATCTTTTCCATCATCTACAGGCCCCGATCCAGGAAAATGTTTAACCATTGAGGCAACAGAATTGACATCTAACGAGTCTCCTTGGAGACCCTTTATATATGCTGAAGTTAAAATAGCATTTAAATTAGCATCTTCACCAAAAGTACCATTTACTCTTATCCATCTTGGTTCAGTTGAAACGTCTGCCATAGGCCCTAAGGCTAATTTAATTCCTATTGCACTATATTCTTGTCTAACAATATTTGCATGTTCCCTAACTATTGAACTGTCACCAATAGCTCCTAAACCAAGAGCAGAAGGCCATTTTGAAAAAAAAGATGTATTAGATGATACAGGACTTTTTGAAACACCATGTCTAGGGTCTGAAGCAATAGTAATAGGAATACCTAATCTAGATTTCTCCCCAATCTTTTGAATATTATTATACCATTTAAGCATATTTTCTTTTTTGTGAGTTGCCATTATATTAAAATGATTCATTTTTTGATTTACTATCATTTTTGAACTGGATGGAAATAAAAAAGAAAAAATATTTGAAAATGTTGGACTTTCAGAAAGACTCCCGTCTTCATTTATTCCAATAACAGTTATAAACATCGAACCTGCTTTTTCATCAATTGTCATTTGAGAAATTAAATCATCAATTCTTTCATCAATTTTTTTTGTTGAATCTTCATAAACATCAAGCTTTCCATTTTTATTTAAGTCTCTAAAAGACTTATTATTTATAGTAATTATTGGCGCTTCGGGGCCCAATTTTGACAAATTATTCGAGGATTCTAAATTCCACTTAATTTGAAAAAAAATGTATGTAATTAGGAGTAAAAAAATTAAACTTATAAGTCCAATTGAAATAATTTTTAAAGTTTTTTTCATTGTTATTTTAAAGATTTATAAACCAATCTTCTAAATTCTTTTTGAACATCAATATTTGAAACACCTTGTCTAGATCTAGACATAAATAAAGCATATAGATTTTTTTCAGGATCAATCCAAAAATGTGTATTATGATATCCTGACCATCCATAAATACCTTTTGAAGAATTAGTGCCATCTATTTCTGGATTTTCTAATACAAAAAGTGAAAATCCAAAATAAAAACCTAATTTTCTAATATCGGCATATTCCTCTTTTGGATATGAATCAGAATATTTTTTTGTCATTAAATCGATACTTTTTTGAGATATAATTCTTTTACCATTAAAGACACCTCCATTAAGAAGCATTCTGCAAAAATTAGAATAATCACTCATTGTAGAAACAAGACCTTCTCCTCCAAAAAATGCATTATTTTCTTTTTTATAAGTTAGTTCATTTAATTCATAAGTAAATCCTTTTAATTCACCTGTATTTATAAATAGAGGTTGAAATCTTGATCTATCATTTTCAGTTAGATAGAATTTAGTTTCGGTCATTTTTAAAGGATCAAAAATTTCATCTTTTAAAAAATCATAAAATGATTTTTTAGATACAATTTCAACAACCCTACCTAATAATGCTTGATTTAATCCATAATAATATTTTTCTCCTGGCTCAAATTCTAATTCTACTTTAGAAAGATCTTTGGCAAAATCTTTAAGATTATTATAAGTAAGCGTATTTGTAAAACCGTACCCGTAACCTTGGTCACTATAATAACCAAAACCAGACCTGTGAGTTAATAGATGAATAATTTTAATTTCTTTTTTACAAGGGTATTTTCCTTTTTCTCCTTTACAAGTCATGTTTTTAAACTCAGGAATATATTTTGATAAATTATCATTAATACTAATCATTCCTCTTTCTCTAAGTATCATCATGGCTACAATAGTTATAGGCTTTGACATTGACCATATTGGGAAAATGGTTTCTAAATTTGGTTTATAACTTTGGTTACTAATATTTTTATCTCCTTTTTTTCCAGAATTTTCAATATTATAAAAAAGAGTTTTACCATCTTTATATATCATAGCAGTATTACTACCAGTAATTTCATTTTCAATAATTTGTTTTTGAAAGTTTTTAATTTCATTAAATTGAGAATAACTTTTATTAATAATAAAAAGTAATAGAACAAAAAAGTATTGAGTTTTCATTTTAAAATTATTTTGATTTTAAATGTAAGAAAAAATAAAACCTTTTTTATTTTGAGATTTTTATTATTTCAGGATAATGATATACTTTAAACCCAGGGTTAAAGGATTTTGAAACATTAACCATTGATTTTGCGACAAGATCAGCTTTTATTGGTTTGTAATTTTTTGGCATTAAAAACGAAAAAAAAGGCATAATTATTTGTGCAATTTTTTCTCCTAATCTTTTTTCTTCTCTTTTACCCAATAAGAGAGAAGGGCGAAAAACAGAAGTAGATTTCAAATTTAGATCTAAAATAGATTTTTCTATTTCACCTTTAAGTTTAAGATAAAAACTATTACTATTTAAATTAGCTCCAGAGGAAGATACAAACAATAAGTTTTCAACTTTATTTTCTTTACACGCCCTAGCTATATTGTATAAAATGTCAAAGTCTATTTTACGATATTCTTTATTATCTCCATTTACTTTAGATTGAGTTGTTCCAATAGCAGAAAAAACTATCTTACTGTTTTTTACTGTCTTTGATAAAGACTTATAATTTGAAAAGTCAATGATTTTATTTATTATTTTTTTATCATTTAACAATAAAGGTTTTCTTGAAATTACTTTGATCCTTTCAAAATCAGAATCATCAATTAATAATTTTAGTAAAAGTCCCCCAATCAGGCCAGTAGCTCCAAAAATTGTAATTTCTTCAAATTTCATCAAATTCAGCAGAAAGGTTTTTTAAAATGTTCATCGCCTTATTTTTATCATTGATGTTTACAAAAATATGATCATGATAATATCCTGACATAACATTACAACTAATTCCATTTTTTGCCAGTGCACTAGAAAAAGTTGCAGTTAGTCCAACAGAATCTAATGATGAATTTACTTTTAATGTAATCCATGAGGCAATGAATGAATAGGAAAGACCTAAATTTCTGGCCTCTTTTTTATCAATTATTATACTTAAACCTTTTTTTTCAAGAAAAGTTCCAATGATTTTTTTTGAATTAATATTGTCTAAATTATTTACAGAACAAAAAACATATTCCCCTTTGTTAAGTTTTGGGTTAAGGTTTTTAATAATCTCATTAATTTTTTTTAATGTTTTCATTTTAATCTTTAGTATATGAAACAAAAGCAAATTTTTTACTGTCTTTAGACCATGAAGGAACATTTATTGTTCCTTGACCACCAATAAATTCAAATAATTTTTTGATTTTTAAAGATTTTAAATCCATTAATCTTAGCATTACTTCTTTTAAAGGAGGGTGTTTATCACCCTGATCTGTTATATATGATATAAAAACAAGGTGTTTACCGTCTGGCGATGGATGAGGAAACCAATTAGAATATTTATCATTAGTTAAAGGAATTTTATTTTTACCATCTTTATCCATTTTCCATATTTCCATTTTTCCTGAGGCAATAGAATTATAATAAATATGTTTTCCATCATGAGAATATTCAGGACCATCATCTAAACCAGATTCATAGGTAAGTCTTATTTCCTTTTTATCGGATAAATTCATTTTATATACATCAGCTTCTTCATTTCTAAAAGCAGTATATAAAATTGATTCTCCATCAGGAGAAATACCATGCCAGAAAGAATGTCCTTTAGGTGTAATTAGTTCTGGAGTTCCTCCTTCCAGGGGAACTCTATAAATTCTTGAAACTCCCCATGAATTCTTTGAATTGGGATCTTTATCATTATTACTAATAATTAATTCTTTTCCATTTGGAAAAATACCATGATCGTTATTACAATTATTTGCAAAGCCTGTGAAAATTTTGGTTTTTTGGTTTGTCTTAAAATTGTATCGATAAATTAGCCCATTAGAATTGTATATTAATTCATTTTCATTGAGCCAGTTTGGAGCTTCTAGATGATTTTTTTCTTCTAATACAACCTTTCTTTTTTCATTATATATATCATAAATTTCAAGTTTTGATGAAATTAATTTTTGAGATGATATATAAAAAGAATTTAAACAAATTAGAATAAAAATTAATTTATATTTAATCAGATCAAAAAAATTATTTTGGGCCATATTTATAAATATATAAAACATAATTATACTGACTGACCTCAAATTAATTATAGATTATTTTTTTAAGACTTTAAACTTTTAAAAAGTAATATTAAAAATGAAATCAAATTCAAATTTTAATAAATCAAAAAAAAATCAAATAAAAAAAATGTTTGATTCTATTTCAAGTAAATACGATTATTTAAATGGTATAATAACATTTGGAAATCATTCCAAATGGAAAAAAGAAATAACAGAAATTGCGAAATTAAATAATCCAAAAAAAATATTAGACGTTGCTACAGGAACAGCTGACATAGCAATTAATTTATCTTCAATTAAAAACTGTAGAATTTATGGAATTGATATTTCAGAAAGAATGATAAAAATTGCTAAACAGAAAGTAGAAAGTCAGAATTTAAATAAAAATATTTCTCTTGAAATTGGTGATGCTGAAAACTTAAAGTTTTCAAATAATTTTTTTGATATTTTAACTATTGGTTTTGGAATTAGAAATTTTATTGATTTAGATAAAGGATTAAAAGAAAGTTATAGGGTATTAAAAAAATCCGGATATATTATAATCTTAGAGACTTCTTTACCAAAAAAAAAATTTATAAAAGTTATTTATTTAATTTTTTCTAGAATATTTATTCCAATAATTGGAAAACTTTTTTCAAATAATCCAAAAGCTTATAAGTATTTGCAAGAATCTACAGAAAAATTTTATTCAGTAAATGATGTTGTAAAAAAATTATCACATATAGGATTTAGAGAAATAGAAACTAGATCAAAGTTATTAGGAGCTTCTACAATTTACGTTGCTAAAAAATGAATTTTTAATTTGTTAGATCCATGAATCCCATGGAATTCTTGATAGGAGAAAGATTAATCCAAGACCATAAAACATGCCAATGCGTAAAAACTTTTTGGAAGAGTCTAATTGTCTTTTATGAAGAGACCAACCCAATGTTATAAATATAATTGCAACTATATTTATTAATGGATGTTCAATAAGATATAATCTACTTTCAGCATTTTTCAAAAGGTCCATTCCTATTTGATAAAATTGGTTAAACCAAGGGGAAGTAAAATAAAGAATAAGTCCTATTAACAACTGGATATGAGAAAAAATTAATCCAAATAAACTTAGTCTTAAATCTTTTGTATTAAAAGCTCTTCCAGAAAATTTAGCGATTATGGAATTAATTACTATTAAAGTGAGAATGATTATAACTAAAAAAGCCCAATATGAATGAACTGTTTTTATAACATCATAATACATTTTTTAATTTATTATTTTAAAAAAGATAAATTTAATTTCCTCTTCCAGTTTTTCTTACAGCAAAAGATTTCCTTTTTGATTTACTAGAAATAACATTTTTATTCTTATTTCCTTTAGAATTACTTAATTTACTATTACCAAAAAATTTACTTGTCATTTTTATTGTTTTATGTAAAATTAATAAAGTTAATTTTATTCTATAATCATACTTTCAGGATTCCATTTTATTACTTTTTTTTCAAAATAACTTTTATTTGCTAAAAGAGCAGCTCCGGCAGCCCTTAAACCAAAGGTGGGATTTTGAATAATTTTTCCGTTACCTCTAATTGCTTGAAAAAAATTATAAAAATGATCATAATGACCGCCTTTATAATTTGAAGGTGCTTCCCATAAAGATTCACCATAATTTTTAGGCTTAACTTTATTTTCATTTTTTTTCTTTGTGTAACTTTTCTTTATTTTTTTTTGGATTTTTTCTGTAAATGCACTTAAAGAGTAGTTACTAGGAATTTCCCCTTTTTTTGACCTAATAAGTTTACAATAATTTGAACTCACTTCCATTGCTCCTTCTGTCCCTATAAGTTTAAATCCGCTTCCTCCTCCTGAACCTGATATAAAATTTACTCTTAAAGAAGCATTAAATGCTTCATGGTTTTTTGTCTTAGGGTAATCATAAAGACAAATATTAATATCTGGAACATTTCTTCCATCTTTCCAGTAACGAAGACCTCCTGTTGAAAGTGCTCTTTTTGGACCATTAGAACTTATAATATAATTTAAACTTGAAAATGCATGTACAAACATATCACCAGCTACTCCAGTTCCATAGTCTTGGTAATTCCTCCATCTAAAAAACCGTTTAAGGTCATAAGGAACTTTAGGTGTATCTCCAAGAAAAAAATCAAAATCAATAGACTTTTGATCTGCATCAGGAGGTATTGGATATTGCCAAGCTCCCTCAATAGAGTTTCTATCATTATACATATCTAACATGACAATTTCTCCAATAGCGCCATCTTCATACAATTCTTTAGCTTTTTGATTTCCAAGAGAGGACATAGTTTGACTTCCAATCTGACAAACCTTTCCAGTTTTGTTATATGTTTTTATAATGTCATGCCCTTCATTAAAATTCTGAATCATAGGTTTTTCACAGTAAACAGCTTTTCCAGATTTCATACTATCAATAGTAATTCTTCTATGCCAATGGTCAGGGGTTGCAACAATTACGGCATCAACATCGGTTCTATTTAATATTAACCTATAATCACGACTAACAAAAAGATCTTTACCCCAAAGTTCTTTTGCTCTATCTAATCTTCCATTATATAAGTCACATACTGCTATTAATTTTACACCTGGGACTTGTAATGCCACATTTGTATTAATAATTCCTTGAATCCCACATCCAATTAATGCAATATTTATTTGATCATTTGAAGTAAAATTTTCAAATTCATATGACCTATCAAGAGTTAACTTTTCGGTGTAATTATCAGAAATCAAATATGGAAAAGAGGGAATTATTGAAGAACTTAATGCCATTTTTTTAATAAAAGATCTTCTTGTTTTACCTTTTGTCATAATATTTAAAATTTAGTTTTTCAATATTAAATATACCAAAACGATATTTTCTAAATATTTTTATTCTGAATTTTTGATTTCCATTTTATTTGCTCAATAAATTCTTGAACTCTTTTTTTAGTTTTTTCTTATATTGAAAATTATTAATCATAAATCAATTT
>MDTE01042216.1_pt1 | contig 10133 bp, 8 predicted proteins | sample 811231 | NCBI WGS metagenome assembly MDTE01 (sample SAMN05326651, study PRJNA326480) | marine metagenome | isolation source: seawater | place: Indian Ocean: Red Sea | collected 2010 | reverse complement strand
TGAAAACCAGATAGGAAAGCCCCCTCCAACTTGCTTCCAGCTTCTGGAAGTCGGGGTGATGCATGATCTCGTTGAGCTGAGCGCTGAGAAGTTCATCGATGCGGGCGATGCGCGCATTGATCATTGCCACAGTGTCCGATGAGACTGTGATCTCCTCGGACAGAATCTGGCTAGCGAACTCTCCGACCAAGTTCTTGGCGTGCTCCGCCTGCCCCGCATCCTGGGCCATCCTGCCCTCAGATACGATCCGATCGAGTAGACTCATGTCTGCCGTGGCGGCTCCCCCGCCTTCAGCGGCTGTTTCCTGATTCGCCATTGGGTGCCTCTACCTTCCGTTGAAAACAATGATTGTCTGTCTGTCAGGACTACGAGCAGCCCGACCTATTCTTCCGACTCGTCGTCCGACGACGTTGCTTCTTGAATCTCTTGAAGACCATCGCTGTTCTCGACGATCTCTTGCAGCAGACGATCTAGGTCGTCATTTCCATCGAGCTTTGCGCGAAGGTCACTCAAACGCTGCCGAGCCTCAAAAAGCTTCTGAAGCGGAGCCACCTGCTGTACTAGGTTCGCGGGGTCGAAATCGTCCATGTGGGAGAAGTTCAGCTCAACATTGAACTTCGAGTCTTCGTCCGTCAGTCGATTCTCTACCTGGAACGCAAGCCGCGGACCAACCGACTCCATGACGTCATTGAAATTGTCGCGGTCGATTTCGGTGAACTTGCGCTCTTTAACGGGAGCCGGCGCTTCCGCGGGCTGCCCTGCCAAATCAGAGAGGACACCCATCACGAACGGGAGTTCTTTCTTTTGCGACGCGCCCCCGGTTTCGACGTCATACGTGATTTGCACCCTCGGAGGGCGCACTCGACTCAACTTGTGTTGCGTACTGTCTGACATGGTTTATCTCCTAACCATCAGTATTGAAGACAGGCATGCCTCTCACGCGACACATGCCGAACAAAGCCCGGGAACCAGCTCCCGAGATACCACCTACCGGTCCTCACCCCCCGGCTGTATGCCAAGAAACGTGAAAAGGGCGTTCAGGTCCAGCCCTTCACTGACAAACTCTCTGAGCAAATCGTCGAGACTCTTCCCACCCCAAGACACTGCCTTGAGAACGAGGTAAGGAGCCGGGCTGTGAGGCTCAACCGACTTGAGGTACGAAGCGGCTGCCGAAAGCATCCTATAGGCCTCCGCACGATCATTTATCTTTCCGGAGGGAGCTGCTGGGATCCCGACTGAATCTTTTTCGCCGTCAGCACCGTCATGTTCCATCGTCTCCAGACCTTCGTCCAAGTCTACCCTGGCCCCCCCGTCTCGCAAAACCACCTGGTTCCAGGACAACAAGTCGTTCAAGGTGCTTCTAAATCTCACCAAGCTCGGGGAATCCTGGCCTAGCCTGTCATCGAGAAACGCCTCTAGCGATCGCGATACCTCTATCGTGTCTTCCAACAACGCTATGTTGTCTCGAAAGAACGATTCCGGAGTCTGAGCACAAAGTTTCGTGAAATCACTGAGGGACACGGCCCCGTCAAGCTCCCGGCGAATATCCTCATCCTTCGGATCCCTCGCGAGCATTTTGTCTAGCCACAGCGCTCTCTTCCAATCGTCCCATGTGGCAGATCCTTCGCCACTCTCTGCATGTCCAACTAACCCGACACTGCCGAGGCTCGGCACAAGCTTTTCGTTCATCCACACGAACGGCGCCACTCTGAAATCCAGCCCGGAGGACATTGAAGGGTGGATCGTTTCCCAGTAGCTCTCCGCTAGCTGCAAAGTCAGCTCCACGCCCCGTCGTAAACCCGACAGGCCTTCCAAGTGGAGCCACGCTTCAGTCAACCAACCGCAAAGTTGGAGGTCCTTGCTCTGCCGGGTCAACGCGTCTTGGCAAAGACGACTCACCTCGCCCCAATCCGCAGTCTTCAGATCTTTGGCCCAGATGTCCCGCGGCGCGTTTTGGTCATCTGCGCGCCGCGCTTCTTTGATTAGGTCATAAACCCGATCGTATTGAAGTGAACGTCCGGACGGGTTTTCATCTCCTGGAACTGGACGCAGAAGCGTCTCCAAGGATTCTGCCCGATGGCCTGAAGTCTTGAGAGTCATCACGAACTTAAAGCACTCGCCTATGAAATCTCGCGGCACTCGGCTTCGGCTTTGAAGTCTTATGCATCAATACGGGAAATGGCGGAAAAGAGCGTTTCGAGAGCTCACGCTCAAGGATCACTTTTTGGAAAAGGGATCACATTATCCGACACATCGACCGTACACGCAAGGAAGCCGACGACAAATGTTTCGTTGTTAACGGTTAAGCTAGGGCCGAATTAAACTTGGACCCGAAGTCCACATGTCGGGCGTGCGCCCTTCTCAGCGACGAGGCGGTTGCGGGGCCTGCAGGGGAAACCTTGGAAAGGAGCCCGATTCACTATCCGGGCTCAACTCAAATCCCATGAAGACGCTCGCCTCGGTTGAGACCGGATCTGCAGGCTCCGACAAGGCATCATACGAGCGAGTTTGAACCCTGAGGTTTATCATCTTGCCCGACGATACCGGTCCCACCCCAGATTCATATGTCGACGGATCATTCGACTCGATCAGCCTAAGTAAGGACCAGGGTCCCTGATAGGTCCATGTCGCCGTGGCACCCTCGACACGAAGGTCAGATCGTCGCGACGAAAGCACCGGACGCCTTCGAGAGCCTGAGGCCCATACTAAAGCGACCTCTACCACGTCACCTGGACGCCACTCTAGGGCATTGGCCTCACCAATGCGCCGGTAACTTACAGAATCGCCGGCTGTCCGGATCTTCCAATCCACGATCTGTTCAGCTCCCTGCTCCGAATCCCGCGCGGTCCTCAGAAAAGGTACGAACCGCACTCCTCCTTCGGCTTGACTCTCACCACCCGGGAGGACCGGGGCTAAGAACTCCCGCACGGACGCGAGGTCTCGGTAGAAATCAGCCGAAAACTCCCCCTCCAGAAGATTTTCAATCAAGGCAACTGGGTCAGCCGACAGGGGCTGAGTGACCTCATCATACAGAGCCAGAAAACTCAGGACGCTGTTCAAATCTGCATCTGGAGCTTCCGGATCCTCGCTCAGATTCACGAAAGGGAAGCGTCCCTGTAATCGCGTCCGATGATACTCGGCGAGCCGGCCATAGCCATCGAGGAGCGCGTTTCGGGCCAACTGTTCACATCTGTCCATCACCAAACGTCCCAGACGAGTCTTGACCATCTCGAAATAGTCAGAACTCATCGCGCCAGTTGATTCAACAGTTGAGCACTCACGAAGCGTGGCGAGGGACATGTCCTGCCTGACAAAGCGCTCCAAGCCCTCGAGGCTATTGCCAGGCACCTGATTCTCAAAATCCTCCAGGGTCTGCACGATCCCCTGCCATTTACTGACCAACGGCAAGGTCTCAGGGACGAGCTCCACGCCATCCGATTGCAGTTTGTCCTCGACGGGCTGGATCGCGAAGAGCCCTAGGACCCTCGCCGCAATGTCACTCAAACGTTTGAGCAGTAGTCGCTGCTGGGCCAAATAGGCCTCGAGCCCCTCGGCGTCTTCCACGCTGAACCCGTCCAGGGACGCAGCGCGGGATGCGGTCCAAGTGCTCAAGTTGCCATTCGCTGTCTCATAGAGCCCCTCGCCTGCTAACACATCTAACTCGCGCAGCACGTCTGAGCCCTCGAGAATGATCACTTCGGCGACCGCCGCTCCAGCCGGCGTGCCACCCGCCTGAGCATCAAGTTCTAGCATGCCGACCATTCTACGAGCGGCCTGGTCAAGATCTGACATCCGCTCCCGGATACTCTCCTCGACGCCACTTCTTCCACTGAGCGTCGAGCTCATTTCGTAGGTCATTGCTCGACTGAGAGCTGATCGCACACTCTCCTCGAGAGCCCTGTCAGCGACCCCCAGAATCAATCCTCGCACTTGGGGGGGGATTGAGTCCAAGCCTCCCTCGAAGAAGCCCCGGTATTCGTCGAAGAAAGCCAGGCCCTCTTCCAGGGGCACCATATCCCATGTGGGCCGACCGGCGAAGCTTAGTGGTGCCTCTCTGAACCCACCCGCCGAAGGTTGCATGAAGTTCAGCTGGAGAAGTGCAGTCAGCGCTGCACCCATCTCAGAGATCTGTGGAGCGAGGTCTACCGGCTCACTGCCAGAGTCGGGCGAATCCGCCGCGTTGAGACGAATATCAGTGATGCTTGAGATGAGCGCTGACCCACGACGCGCTCTGACCTCCCGAAACCGACCTGTGAACTCTGTGAGAAATACGTCCTTGTCGAAGAGCTCCGTGTCGGGGATCGAATCAAGAACCTGTTGCAGCGGCTCAGGTAATGTCGGCGACTCCGGGGCCAGCCACATGGGATCCCAGTCCGTCAGAATGCCCTCCACCCTGAGAATTTCGAGCCTCAGCTCCCTCAGGTCCGACGGTGTATAGCCCGGCTCAGACATTTCAGCGAATCTCGCCCTAACCTCGTCCCGAGCCTGGATAAGGGCCAAGTAATGTAGATTCGCAAGATCTCCAGCCATCACAGCTGCTCGAGCTTCGAGTCCGGGCCATTCTTCTGCAGAGAGAGGTCTTTCGGAGGCGCTTTTCAGGGCCTGCTGATAAAGATCAGCGTCCTCGAAAAAGCCCGGCGGAATCTCTTCCTGGTGATACCAGAAGAAGATGTCCGAGAACAACGACATCTCATTAGAAACCCCGGCTTGCGACAACTGGTTGAACCGGGATGCTGCCTGAACAAACTCGGCGACCTGCTGAATGTACCCTAGCAAATTTGCATACTCGACCGAGCGGTCGGTTGCCTCGCTTAGTGGGGCCACACCCGAAACGACCAACCGGGTTCCTGAGGTTTCCGCCCAGTCAGCACTGGAGAGAGTATCCGACCACTGCACGATCTCCTGGCGTATCGTGGGAAGAATTACGTACTCAAAGCCTTCCTGCAGCTCCCGCACCACCTCGCCATCCAAATCACTGAACCATGAACTGGGCAACCACATCGATCTGAATGGGCGTGCCTCGACGTCAGCCATCTCTTCCAAGAGCTCGATCACATAGCGCTCTCCCTGCTCATATGAGTCGGCTGATGGATCACGATCCAGGGACATGGAGACCAGTTTTTCCCGGACCGAGCCGATTAGATGCTCCACAGGAGCGATCTCGCTCTGAAGGTCTCGGTGCGCCCTAAACAAGAATAGGCCGCAACATAGCACCGCCACGATTAAGAGCTGTCGGAGACGAATCTTGCGATTGAGGTGAAGCACGCCTCGCGAAAATGGTCGAGCCAGCCCACGCTCCGGGAAAATCTTCTTTTCGAAGAGGCGGCTTAGAAAAACTGCTTCGGGTGTTCGTGCCCCCACCTTCGTAAGCCCCGATTCCGACTCCTCCACCTCCTGTGAGGCGGTCGACTTGGCCGTTGCTCTCAATCCGGAGAAGTAGATTCCCCGGAAAAAGAAGCCCTCGTGGTAGGCACTGTCACCGAACACTTCCGTCAGAATCTGCGAAGTTGCCGGGATTAGAGCCTCCGCAGCATCCGGGAACCGAAAAATCGCGTCGGCGTCAGGGGAGAATCTCTTCGCCCCCATGACCTCCACCACGCACTCACGGAGGCGCTCACTGATTTCTGTTAGGCCTTGGCCTACCCACTCACCTCGGAAGGCCGTTTCCAGAGGATAGGGATTCGACCAACCAAAGACGTCTTGGTGGAAGCGACGGGGAACCGCATTCAGGAAGCTGGAGAAGCCAGGCAGCCGCTCAGATTCTGTTACAACGACGTAAACCGGAAATCGGAGGGCCAAATGCTGCTGAATCTCTCGAAGGCGATTGAACAACCCGGCACCGATGTCTTGCAGCTCTTCTGACGACCGTTCACTCCAAGAGAGGAGCTGCCTCCCCGAGAGCGCCAAGATCACTCCATCAATTGGGCGCTCCGACCGGTGACGGCTGAGGAGGGCGAGTAGTTTCCGCCAGCCAACCGCATCATGCGTCAGGTCAGCTCGTTGAAACAAGCTCTCCGAGGCATCAAGTACCACACCCCCATCAAAAAAATGCCACTCACACGGATTTCCGATCCCATTGTCCCCGGATGTCGCCTGCAGGCGGCGAGGCAAGGGGACTCGGGATATGAGACTGGATTTTTTGCTTTCACTCGGGCCCACCAGGAGGTACCACGGGACCCTGTACTTACCCTTTGCACCCGATGCCGAGGACCCTAAGGTCTTCAAGGCATTCTTGAAGGATAGCTCAAGACCGGCGAGGCTAGCGACTGCCGCTACCGGACCCGGTAGCCCTTCGTCCTCGTCCCGTTCCTTTTTGGAACCGTCGGATCGGGCCCGCCATAGGAGGAGCGCTATGAAGACTGCACAGAGAAGCCCAAGAAGGCCAAGTAGCAGCAACACGATAGTGCTGTGCTCTGCAAAGAACGCGAGCAACTGTCTCACCTCAGCGCTTCCTGCACGCTCGCATTGTTGTCGTCCAACTCCTCGTTGAATCGGGTGAGTTCAGTCGAGAGCTGAAGCCAGGCCAAGTGTTGGACGATCATATAGGCGATGATGATGACACCTAATGCTAGTGACCACCGTCTTACTGGAGGCAAACCAAGCTTGTCGGATGTCTCCAGGGTGCTATTCAGAGCTTCCGGGAACAGTGGCTCAATATCATCAGCGAGAGTGCTCCTTCCCTTTGTGACAACCGACAGCAGTCGTCGACTCAGGCTCTGCAGATCTCCTGCACCTCCTAAACCTCGGTATTTGCCCAGAAACCCTAATGAGATCGTCGACAGGTACACGTACGCCAGCTCCCAGTCCGGGTCGCTAGACCGGAGCAGCTCCTCTGCTTCTTCGAACAGCTTCTCGCCTGCTACATGGGTGTTGAAGAGGAGCGTTTCAAGGAGTTCCTGAGACCATGCACTTCGACCTTCCCAGTCCAGGTTGACGAAAACTTCATCATCCAAGGAGGCCATCGCGTACTGCACCCTGTCGACTTTTTGAGCGCCTTGAGGTCCAACCTTTGCCCGCAGGGAAATCGACTGGTTGTCTAAAAACCGTTTGAGGCGGACTCTCACCTCGGCTGCGGCTTTCTCTCGGGCCGCGGCCCGATCTTCCGGCTCATCACCGGACTGCTTGGTAAAACGCCAAGGATCTGACTCTATCTCGGCGCCCAGATCCGAGAGACAGATATAGAATTCTCGGAAAGCGACGGCGAGATACCGATGATTCCAGGAGACCGTCATCTACGAGACTGATCCGGCGCGTAAAACACGATCTCCTGAGGTCGCTCGCGACCCTGCAACTCGGCAGGGTGAGACAACAGCAGCTCTTCACCGGGAGTTACGAACTCAGGGTTTAAGTCTATCCGAAACAAGAGCATACCAGTACTTGGAACCAAGCCGAGGTCAGCATCCTCCTCAAGATTTTCTCGCGCCGCTCCGCGTATTCGACGCTCTTCTATAGACCTAATGCGGTCGGTCGTCCCGATTCGGCTCTCCATCACCCAGGAGAGGAGGCTGCTTTCGCTAGAGCCCGGTGCTCCAACGGCGCCGATGACAGCGTGAGACTGGTCGTACTCCACCTTCATCCGCAGACGAAAAGCATCTCTTTCGAATTGGAAAGGGATCGCTTCGTAAGCCTGCTCTACTGACTCGACCATTCCCTGACAGAACTCGAGAACCTGCGTGAAGGATCGCCGGAGGTCGTTGTGGTTGTAGGGCTCAAATGAGTTAGGCAGCAGCCCCGGAGTGAGACCGGCTAAACGACCGGCCAGCGCGCTCAATCTTTGGTAAAGCGCAAATGGATGCATCGTCGGAACAGAGAGAAGCGCGTCCAATTCCGGAAGTCCAGCAAACAACTTCTCCACCGTTGCCTGCAATTCCCTTGCTTTGTCACTGTTAGCCGCAGAAGAGGCCGCACGGATCTTATCCGATAAATATTTCGCCTTCTCTCTAATGGACATAGCCAGCTCCGACACCTCCGAATTCGGAAACGGAGCCGCATCCAAGGTGAGGAGCGGAGGCACATAATCCCCTAAGGAGAAGTTGCCCTGTTGAACGTGAACCTCAACCAATGGGAAGCTGGTAAACTTCTCGGCTGGAGTGTCGGTGACCAGCAGAGTTGCGGCTGGCCTGATTCTCGGAATACTGACCGCTCGTTCACCGAGAAGTTCATCGGCGACCGCGCGTCCCTCAACTGAGACATAACGGGGAACGGTCCCAGCAATTGGATCTTCTGGCTTGCGGCGAGTCGGTATGGCGATGTGGACCCTCAGCACACCTCTTCCTCCGATCTCCTCAGCGAACGGACCCAGGTCGACCTGTAGGGGGTCCGTGATGAGGGCGCCATCGGGAAGAATCGCTTCCAGTGCAGTGACGTGGAGGATCCCACTCGCCAGCGATCGTGGATCGATACCGAGCCTACGAACCCCCCAATGAAAGGGTGCCACAAGGCCGACATGGTAAAGCGTCAATTCCTCGCTTCGGACATCGGCTTGCTGAAAATGCTGTGGAGCCAGCAGCATGCCCTCGTGCCACTGGATCGCATCGGGCAATTCGCTTCCGTCGATCATTCACTTTCACCATGCAATAGGGCTACGACTCCGAAACTCATCGAAGTTCCTGAGTCTCGAATCCTTCTGCTCGCAACACCAGCCGAAATTCACGTATCGGATCCACCCGAACGCGATGCACACCTTCTGATTGATAATCCGCGAACACGACCAGAGCATACCCTGAGCGATTCGAGAGAGGAAACCCCGAACTCTCCCAAATTTGCCCAGGCACGAACTCCCAACTTTGAAACTCAAGGCTTGCGGGATGATCTCGCGCCATCTGATCGCGATCCATAAACCACTGCCTGGCCGACATCGCAGTCACAGTTGGAACAAGCGCTTCTTCTCGCACAATCACTAAGTCGACAGCCACGGGGCTGTCCCGGTTCGCGTCGCGACTCGCGGACACGGCAAAATTTCGGGTATTAACCTTTGCAGAGCAGGCTGCCAACGTCCCCAAAAGACAAAGGATGCTGGCCCCTCTGACCACACTCCCCGTTGCAACCCAACTTCGATTCACGGTCCGTCATCCCACAACGCTACCACAACTGCAGGCGCTCCTTCCGTGCTGGAAAAAGACTCTGCCGCAGCGACTGCCACCGCCTCCGAATCATATACGGACAAATTTACCCGGCTCATCCACTGCCCTGACCTATTCCTGACGGCCGTCACAAGGGGGTCGTAACCCTTACCCCTGAGACGCTGCAGCATTCGGTCGGCGTTGGCCTCTACGCCAAAAGCTCCGACCTGAACCGCAAATCGAACGTTACGCTCCACCTGAAAGGATTCTTCGAACGGGGCTGGTGATCGATCCTGAAGTTGGGTTTCGCTGAGCATAGCAGTGATTGTGGAACCGTCCTCACGTGTGCTCTCGTCCGCCACCTCCCCGCTCAAAACGCTCTCTACTTCCCCGTCGACCGCGATCACCGACCGATCCTCACCGGATGAGGGCGGCAATTCCATTTCCGCATACACGTCGGTCGGCTGAAGGGCGAAGCCCAGCGTGGCTCCCGCGAGGAAGACCACGACGGATAGACATACGATGCCAGCGGCTAGCTGAGCGAGCCCGGACGAGTCCAAGACTACTTTCCGGCTTTGTTTATTCATATCACGGCACCATCGTCGTAAACTGCCCGGGGACAACTATTTGAATCACCCCGCCCCAAGCGCAATTGCAAGTAGAGGAACTGTTCAGCGCCGGCATCTTCCCGACCAACGCCGTCGGTGATCCTGGGACCCAAGGCGTAGTCACAGGTATACACGGCATGGGCGTGAGGACCCCCATCGCAGCAGCAGTAGCCGCTGCTACAGTCGGGTTCGCCGGCGACGAACACATGCCAAAAGGAAGCACATTAGTCATGGGCGCGAAATCCATGATTGTCGCCGTCGGTGCGGAGGTCATCACGCCATTCGTGGGCAGCACCATCAATGAACCCGGTGCAGCCCCAAAGCTGCACTGAATCGTTGCCCCTGAAGCTACTGCCTGCGCCATCCTTAGTCCCTCTTATATCGACCGAAGAAACCCGAGAATGGAGCCTGCTCAGGAGTGTCGTCCCCTGCTTGCATAGACTTCACGATGCCGGATTCATTC
>MDTE01093401.1_pt1 | contig 10134 bp, 6 predicted proteins | sample 811231 | NCBI WGS metagenome assembly MDTE01 (sample SAMN05326651, study PRJNA326480) | marine metagenome | isolation source: seawater | place: Indian Ocean: Red Sea | collected 2010 | reverse complement strand
TTTCAATACAGTTGCAATTGAATTTAACTCTATGCCTTGGGTCTCTATGCCATCGGTTATAAGTACATTAATTTCATTATTATGAAAACTTAATTTTTCAATTAAAGGAGTAAAATCTGTTGCAGTTCCCTTATATTCAACATCATTCACCTTGTTCACACTTTTAACTTTATCAGAAAATTCAAACAATTCAATAGATGCATTATTAATCATTAATGAATCTTTAAAATCATTAATTGATTTATTAAATTCTATTCCATTTTTGATTTGATTTTCCATGCTTATCGAATTATCAATAAATAAATTAATTTCCTGCCCTTTTACCTGAGTCTGATTCCATGAGAAATAGGGTTGTGCCAGTAAAAGGGATAGCAATAAAAAGCTTAAGAATCGAATTGAAGGTAATATCCGCTGAATTAGCTTATTCTCTGAATTTAAATTATAATAATATTTTATTCCCAAGCCTAATGAGATAAGAATTAATAAATAAGTAAAAATAGGTTTGCCTTGCCACAATATATTCATAATTCAATCAGCAGAATGAAGTCCCAGGTTGGGGATAGGTTTAAGATCTAATTGAGATGTATTACCAGATTTTAACAATGCATAACCTGCCAATGCTATCATAGCACCATTATCCGTACAATATTCAATTGGGGGGAAGTGATGATTGATTTTATCAATTTGAATTAACTTTTCTCTAAACCTCTTATTCGCAGCAACACCCCCACTTACAACAACATCTGTAATACCATATTTTTTGATTGCTAATTTTATACGGCTAATTAAACTGTCTATAATTGCTTCCTGGTAACTTGCAGCTAAATCAGATCTATTATTTTTAATTTGTGATTCATTCATTTTTTTTAATGTATAAAATAAGGCAGTTTTTAATCCAGAAAAGGAGAAGTTTAAAGGTGAAGATCTTATAATGGGTCGTGGAAAATTAAACTTTTTCCGATTACCTTTCAATCCTTCTCGTTGTATTTCTGGACCACCTGGATATCCCAAACCAAGCATGCGAGCACCCTTATCAAATGCTTCACCAGCAGCATCATCTACTGTAGTTCCTAATAACGTATATTTTCCAATCGCATTTATCTGCCATAATTGTGTGTGACCACCCGAAACTAACAAATTCAAAAATGGAAATTTAACAGATTTATTATCGATGAATCCCGCATAAAGGTGTCCTTCAAGATGGTTTACACCTATAAATTTTTTCTGAGATACAATAGAAAGCCCTTTAACCGTATTTAAACCTACAAGCAAAGCACCCATTAAACCAGGACCATAGCATACCGCAAATCCATCTAATTCATTTAATTTAACATTTGCAGAATTCAATGCATCTGTTATAACTGCTATAATTCTTGCTTCATGCTCACGTGATGCAAATTCAGGGACAACTCCACCAAATTTATTATGAATTTTTTGTGAATAAATTGTATTGCTGACAATTTCACCATCAATTAAAACTGAGGCTGATGTTTCGTCGCACGAAGATTCAACACCAAGTACTTTCATTTAAAAAAAGAGGGGTTGAAAATGCCAACCCCCCAAATTTGTTTCCGAGTAATTTAAAAGAATTATTCGTTAACTTTCTTTTGAGTCTGACAGGTTGTCAATGATTTCCTGTGGAATTTCTATTTTATCTTCAGGTTCGACATGTTCTTCTTTAGTTTTATGTGGTCGCTCCTGTACAATATCTTCCATTCCCATTGAATCATCATCAAGCATAAGAATAATTTTCTTTGATTCCTGATCTATTTCTTGAACAATCAATGTGCAAACATCACCAGGTTTAAATTTAGATTTTATTTTTGACCGATGTTGTTTAGGTATTCTTTTCAATGGTACAATCCCTTCCAAGTCATGTTCCATATTTAATATAATTCCTTTGTCCAATACTCTCAAGACGGTTCCTTCAACTTCTTTTCCGGAATTAAAAATTGTTTTCAGTTCCGGCCAAGGATCTTCTTCAATTTGCTTTACACCTAATGATAACCTATGGTTTTCTCCGGAAACTTCCAGAATTTTCACATCAATATCATTTCCTTTTTGAAGCATGTCTTTTGGATGTCTAACATTTTTTAACCAAGATAAATCTGAAATATGGACAAGTCCATCAATACCGTCTTCAAGTGCAATAAATGCACCAAATTGTGTTAAATTTCTAACTACACCCTTATGCACAGAACCAACAGGATATTTTTTCTCAATGTCATCCCATGGATTAGGTGTTAATTGTTTTATGCCAAGCGATATCTTCTTTTCGTCAGTATCAATACTGAGGATTTTAGCCTCTACTTCGTCACCAAGTTTATATAATTCATTCGGATTTTTAATATGCCTTGTCCATGACATTTCCGAAACGTGAATCAAACCTTCAACGCCTTGTTCTAGTTCAACAAACACACCATAGTTCATCATATTGACGATTTTACCGGATACAACTTCATCAACTGGATATTTATCCAGTGCCCCTTCCCAAGGTTCTGGCTCCAATTGTTTCATACCTAGCGAGACTCGCACCTTTTCAACATCAAAATCTATCACCTTTACCGTGATTGTAGTATCAATTTCAAGTACTTCAGATGGATGATTGACTCTTCCCCATGAAATATCAGTTATGTGCAGTAAACCATCAATTCCACCCAAATCTATAAATGCACCAAAATCGGTAATATTTTTAACTACCCCCTCAAGAACCATTCCTTGCTCTAATTGATTAATTATTTCTTGGCGCTTTTCCTGCATATCGACTTCAAGTATTACTTTACGTGATATAACTATATTCTTTCTAGTTTCATTTACTTTGACAATTTTAAATTCAAATTCCTCACCAATATAGTCGTCAAAATTGGTAACAGGACGAACATCAATTTGAGACCCTGGCAGAAAAGCGAATACGCCATTGAGGTCTACAACCATTCCACCTTTAATTCTTTTTAGAATTACTCCTTTTATAATTTCATCTGTTTCAAAAGCAGTATTTAGCTCTTTCCATCTAAAAATAAAATCAGCTTTTTCTTTGGATAAAACAAAATGTCCTTTATGGTCTTCAAAATTAACTATAAAAACTTTGATCGAGTCACCAATTGCAGGCATTTCTTCAAATTCATTTTTATGTACTAGACCTTCGGATTTAAATCCGATGTCAACATATACTTCTCTATCGGTTATATTTACAACTGTCCCATCTACAACCTCTCCTTCTTTAATGTCAAGCACGGAATCTAAATAGAAGTCAGTATCGGTTTCCTTTTCCTCTTCTTTATCATAATTTGATAATTCATCAAATGTAAGAGTTTTTACATCATTAATAATATTATTGTCGAGATAATTTTTCAGTTCGACAGGTTGTTCAATTATATTTTCTTCTATTTCAGTTGCAACTTCTGTTTGCACATCATCAGTTGTTATATTTTCAATATTTTCAGATTCCTTTACTGGTTCAGATTTTGTTTCATTGTCTACTATTACATCATTCAGCATATATTTAAAAATGCTCCTTTATTGAGATTTTTGCTCAATTAGTTTTATTATTTTAGTTGTTTGTTCTTCTAAACTCATGCCTGTAGTATCTATTAATACAGCATCTTTGGCTATTCGTAAAGGAGATGCTTTACGCTCTCTATCTTTTTTATCACGCAGTTTGATATCTTTTATCAATTCATCCAATAATATTTCTTTTCCTGAATCTTTGAGTTCATTAAGTCGCCTTGTTGCTCTAGATTCTATTGAAGCAGTTAGAAAAATCTTTATATCTGCATTAGGAAAAACTTCAGTACCAATATCACGGCCTTCCATAACGACATTACCTAATTCTGCAAATTGCCTTTGCGTTTTTATCAGAAATTTGCGCACAATTGGAAGTGAGCTTATAAAACTCACATTTTTGGTTACGTTTGACTCCCTTATGCAAGATGAAACATTTTCACCGTTCATCCAAACCTGCTGCTTCCCATTTGACCGAAACACAATATTAATCATTTTTAATGCATTTTGGATTTCATTTATAGAGTCAGTAGAAATTTGGTGGGTGAGGAAATAATGCGTGACAGCACGATACATCGCACCAGTATCCAGATATTTCCAATTTAAACTCTGTGAAATAAGTTTTGCAGTGGAACTTTTACCGGAACCAGCGGGACCATCAATTGCAACAATCATATTGAAAACATTTCCCTTTTCAAATAGCCTAGTAATTTAAGGTTTATTTACTATTAATTAAAATTAATAATCCAATTGAAAATAAGGGTCATCCTTCATGCCGGAATATGGTTTTTTACAATAACCCTTAGCCCAATTTATATAAGCAAATGAATTATCAAGTTTAGCAGCTTTTTCATAATAATCAACAGCGTACATTCTATCATTATAAATATCAAAAATCTTTGCCTTTAATAGCCAAGTAAGACCTAAAAGCCAATCCATTTCCATTTGGTAATTATTTTCTATCCACTGAAGATTGTAAAGTGCACTTTGGTAATCGTTTAGTTGAAATGCCAAAATTGAGTTTAAGTATTTAATTTTCAATTCACATTCATTTTTTAATATAGGTGGATATGAAGGAATTTTATTTTCATAAAAACTTAATATTTCTTCAATTTTCTTCAATTTCCCTTGACGTAAAAGTGCTTCAGCATACAATATTCTGAATAAGGGATTTAATGGAAAATTATTCATAAGTTCAAAAGATAATTTTTCAGCTTTTTCAACATCATTTTCAAAGTAAAGCCAACAATAGGTCAAAACATTCGCGGATTCAATCCAACTATAGCTTTTAGCATCTATAGCCGCTTCTAGATGAATTATTCCAAGTTCTGTATCAGGGGTAATCCCAAATAAATTAGCCAGTATTTTTACTGGCATTGGACTCATGCCTGCAAAATATTCAAGCAACCCGATTGGCATATAAATATCAGATTGTTTAGGGTTTAACTTTTCACTCTGTTTAATTTTTTTGTATCCCTTATAACTGGAGTACAATACATTCAACCATTCTTTTCGCGCAAGATCTACACGAGCACGAATCCCATAAGTACATCCTAAATATAAAAATGCTTCAGCATCATTTTCATTTTCTTTAATTAAGGCTTCATAATAGGGAATTGTCTTTTCTGTCTCCCTATAAATAACAGCGTAAGATGAATCGTATCCTTCAAATACTTGAGCTTTCATCCATTGTGCTGCAATTTTCACAAATGGTGCTACCGTATGTTTCGGCTGACGAATCATTACAGAGTCTAAATTTGAAATTGATAATTCAAAATTATAATTATACAGATTGTCAACCCCTCTCCACATGATTGAGTCTATTTGATTATTTTGACAAGTTAATATACTTATAAAAAGATTTAAACAAAAAACAAAATGCTTCAATCAATCTCTCATATTCCGTAATTCCAGAATTTGTTCAGTCGTTTTCTGAAATAAAGAATTTTTCTGATTTTCTCTATATTTTTTTAATTTGGGGAAATTTTCCAATGAATCAGAATTCCATTCCTGTTGAAATTGATTAGATTTAATTTTTCCTAAAACTTCTTCCATCGCAATTTTAACTTTATCGTTTACAATTTTTTTTCCTGTCAAAAAACCACCAAATTCTGCTGTATCACTGATTATATTTCCCATAAATTCAAACCCCTTATCATGAAACAAATCCACAATCAATTTTACTTCGTAAAAACAGACAAACCATGCAACAATTGGCTGATATCCTTTTTCAACAAGAACATTAAATGCTGTCTCTATTAATTTGGGTATTCCGCCACACAAAACAGCCTGCTCACCAAAAAGGTCAGTTTCCGTTTCCTCCTTAAAAGTGGACATAAATGAACATGCACGAGTTCCACCTATTGCTTTACTATAGGCCAAAAGAATTTGTTCAGCATTTTTGCTATAATCTTGAAAAATTGCAAGCAAGTTTGGAACTCCTTTATTTTCTATATAGGAATTTCTTACAATTTTCCCTGCACCGCTTGGAGCTGCCATGATAACATCAATAAATTTTGGTGGAATAATGTGCTTGTAATGAATATTGTAACCATGAGAAAATAATAGCACTTTATTCTTTGCAAGATAAGGATGAACATTTTGATTATATATTTCCGACATTACTTGATCCGGAACCAATAGAGAAATTATGTCAGAATTTTGAACAACATTCTCAATTGAATTCCACTTTAAGCCATCTTTATTAACTGTATCGGTAGAATTGCTGCCATCCCTTAAACCTACCGAAACATTTATACCAGAGTCATTTAAATTCAATGCTTGAGCTCTACCCTGATTTCCATATCCAATAATTCCGACTTTTCTATCCTTTAACCATTTTAAATCAGCGTCTTTATCAAAATAAAGTTTTGGCAATTTGTGATTATATTTCACGCTTCATTTCCTGCTTAAATCGAATATTCGGTTGAATAAATTTAATCAGAACTGGCAATAAAACCATAGAGCCTGCCAAGGCGACAAAAAGAATGATTGTCGCTAAAATGCCAAATTCATGATTGGGGACAAATCTTGAAAAGGAAAAAACAAAAAAGCCTAATCCCAAAATGATGGTAGTATTTATAATTGCTTTACCCGTTGTGAGTAATGTTCTTGAGATTGCTCTGCCGTAATCTTTATAGATTCTGAATTCCTGCCTAAACCGTGAAAGGAAATGGATGGTATCATCTACAGCAATTCCCAGCGCTATAGAAAATGTCATTGCTGTGGATGGCCGCAATTTGATACCAAGATATCCCATCATTGCTCCTGCGACCATCAAGGGTAAAACATTCGGCAGTATAGATAACAAAGCTAATCTTTTTGATCTAAATAATACAACCATCGAAAAGAAAATTATTGTAAAGGCTATCAAAAAGCTGAAGGTCAAATTTTTTACAAGATAACTATTCGTCTTCAGTGCGAGCAATGTACTGCCGGTAACAATTGGTGAAAAACCTGATCCAATATAATGTTCACATTCCGCCAGAATTTGCGCTTTAATTTCCGCTCCTCTACTCGTTGATATATTTGACAATCTAGCTGTCAGTCTCCCTTTTGTCAATTCTTCGTTTATAAAATTTTCATGATCATCAAAACTCCATACTAACGCTAATACTTCCTCATTAGTTTCGGGAATTTCTCTTTTTCCCGTCCCCAATTCTTCATTCATTATTTTAATATAATCAGAAAAGGATATAATTGATCCAATTTCAGGTATCATTTCAATTTGAGATTTTAATGTGTCAATTGACTTTAAAAAATCCGGTTCTAATATCCCACCTTTATTTGGGGATGTCAGCATTATTTCCAGCGGCAATGTACCGCCAAATTGGTCCTCAACAAACATCATATCATCAAAGAGCTTATTTCCAGGTCGAAGATCATCCAAAATGGTCGAATCATAATCCATTTTAAATAATCCTATAAATGTAAAAATGAATAATACACCCGTCATTCCAAGGATAATTCTAGGATGCAGTTCATTCCATTTATTTAATTTTTCTGCTGCCTGAAATCGTTCACCAATTATTAACCGTTTTATATGTCTTTTATCTGGTGGTTTTATTAACAGTAATAACACAGGTATAATTGTGATCGTCAATAAAAACATTAGGAAAACTCCTACACCAAGCATAAAACCAAATTCACGAGTAATTCTAATATTGGTTAGCATCAGAGACATAAATCCAACAGCAGTTGTAAAGCTAGTCAAAAATAATGCGGAACCTATGGATTTTATTACCCCTGCAAGTGCTGTATTTTTATCCAATCCCTTATTCAAGTTTTCATGATATTTTATTAAAATATGAATTGCATCCGAGACCCCAATTATCATTAACAAATTGAATACAAGATAAGATACTACATTAATCGTAAAACCAAACAGTGCCATTAAACCTGCAACCCATACCAATGTAACGCTTATAGCTACTAAAGGTAATAAAACACATTTCCTTTGCCGAAATAAAACAAACAAAACAACAGTGACCACTACAAAAGCAATCGGTAAAAAGATTGTCCTTTCATCGGTGACAAAATGGACATACCGTGTGCGCATAACTGGAACTCCTGCACCATGCCAGTTATAGTTTGTACTATTAATAAGTGATTCTATATTAAGGATGATCGGTTCGCGCGAATCATGGTCTTTTATATCATCCTCCAGATCAATAATTATTGCCCCTGCTTTTCCACTTTTTGACAACAACATATTTTTATAGATCGGATGATGTTTTAACCAAAGAATATTTTCAGTAATTTCAGTTGAGTCTAAATCAGAATTAAAATGATCACCATCATCTAAATTACCAATACTGAGAACAGATTCAATGCCGTCTATTAGTTCCAGCTCTTCAGTCAAATTAGAAATTATTTCAAGATTTTCTTTTTTAAATGGATTATCACATTCATAAATATAAAATGCGACATCATCCTCGCGTGAAAATTCATCTACAAATTGAAAATAAAGTTCACGGTCCGGATCATTTTCAGGAAACATTTGCTCCAACGAAAAATCGACAATCAATTTCTTAGGTGAAAAAAAAGCAGCATATGCAAATCCAAAAGTAATCAGCAATATAATCACCAAAACTAATTTTGGGTATTGCAGAATTCTTGTACTCAGGAATTGCAGAATTTTTGACATGGATTAGGTTTCAATCATAAAAGTTTGCAGGGCGGGTAATTTATGAATTTGTAGTACTTTGTAAATAATTGTCCTGAATAATTTTATAATAATTGAATGAATTAAAAAATGTCAATGTGGCAGATATTATTTTACTTGGAATGATTCTTGTATTTCATTGACCATTAAATTTCATTCATATTAATCAGGAGACAACGTTGTCACAACATAATTTTCAAACAGAAGTCAGCCAGTTACTTCACTTAATAATTCATTCACTTTATTCGCATAAGGAAATTTTCCTGCGCGAACTCATTTCAAATTCATCAGATGCCCTTGATAAGCTAAAATATTTAACGCTAACTGATAAGGAATTTAAATCTTTTAAATTTGATCCTAAAGTTGACCTTTTGTATACTGAAGGTGAAAATCCCACACTCACTATTTCTGACACAGGGATCGGGATGAGTAAAAAAGATCTTCAAAAAAATCTAGGAACAATTGCCCGATCCGGGACAAAGAATTTTTTGTCAAATTTATCTGGAGATGAAAAAAAGGACTCCAACCTGATAGGCCAATTTGGCGTTGGTTTTTATTCATGTTTTATGGTAGCCGACAAAGTGGAAGTCATCAGTAAAAAAGCAGGAAAAAAGGAAGCTTGGCGTTGGATAAGCGATGGAAAATCAGGATTTGATCTAATAAAAGATGTCCGAAATGATGCCGGTACAACTATAATATTACATTTGAATGATGAGGGTAAAGAATATTCAAGTCGTTGGAAAATTGAAGAAGTTGTTAAAAAATATTCTGACCATATAGCGTTTCCAATTAATCTGACTTATGATGAAATTGATTATGACAAGGAAGGTAAAGAAAAAAATCGTAAACCCAAAACTGAACAGGTTAATAAAGCGACAGCCTTCTGGAAAAGGTCAAAATCTGAATTGAAGAAAAAAGATTATAAAGAATTCTACAAAACCCTTTCCTATGGTATGGACGAACCGATGGATTGGGTTCATAACCAGGCAGAAGGAACGCTGGAATATACCACGCTTTTTTATATACCGCAAAAAGCACCTATGGATATATACAGGGCTGACTATCAACCAGGAGTTAAATTATACGTGAATCGCGTTTTTATTACCGATGATGATAAAGAATTATTACCAACATGGTTAAGATTTATCAAAGGTGTCATAGATTCATCGGATTTGCCATTAAATGTAAGTCGTGAAATTCTTCAACAAAACCGGATAATGGCAAAAATTAAATCCAATTCTGTAAAAAAGATACTGGATAAATTCAAAGCCATGACAAAAAATGCCGATTCCTATTCTGAATTTTATACCGAATATGGCAAGTTACTCAAGGAAGGGGTGTATCAGGATTTTGAACATAAAGAAACCTTGTTAGAACTTCTGCGCTTCAAATCCACCAAAGAAGTTGGATTTGTTTCTCTTCAGGATTATGTAGATAGGATGCAGACTGACCAAAAGTCAATTTATTAT
>MDTE01113040.1_pt1 | contig 10135 bp, 10 predicted proteins | sample 811231 | NCBI WGS metagenome assembly MDTE01 (sample SAMN05326651, study PRJNA326480) | marine metagenome | isolation source: seawater | place: Indian Ocean: Red Sea | collected 2010 | reverse complement strand
TAAAGCAGAAATTATTTTCATTAAGTTGTGTTTCTAATTCTTCTATTTGATCTGTAATTTTGTAACCAATATGCTCTAGCATGTCAGCTGATCCTGACTTAGAGCTAACTGATTTATTACCATGTTTGGCTATTTTAACTCCACAGCTTGCCGCAACTAAAGAAGCTGCTGTAGATATATTTAAGGTATCTAACATATCTCCACCAGTTCCGCATGTGTCTACGGTATTTTCACAATATGCAAGTTGCAAAGATTTAGATCTCATGATTTTTACAGCTCCAAAAATTTCTTCTTTAGTCTCGCCTTTAATTTTTAAACTTATTAAAATTGCAGAAAGATCAATTTCATTTAACTTGCCTTCCATAATTTCCTCAAAAAGAAACAATGCCTCGTCTATTTCAAGATCTTTTAATTCAAATAATTTTTTTTTAATGATACTAATTTTCATAATTTATAATGGTCAAAAAATTCTTGAATAATTTTTTTCCTATACTTGTACCTATACTTTCAGGATGAAACTGAAAACCATAAATTGGTAATGATTTGTGCGCTATTCCCATAATAATTTTTTTTCTTGTTTCAGCTGTTATTATAAAGTCACCACTAAGTGTGTTTCTATCAATTACTAACGAATGATATCTAGTTGCTAAGAACTGGTTTTTAATTCCTGTAAATAATTTATGATTATAATGAGTTATTGAGTCTATTTTACCATGCATTATTTCTTCGCATTTTGTAATTTTTCCACCAAAAGCCTGACCAATAGACTGATGTCCCAAACATATACCTAAAATTGGAAATTTATGTTTAAGCGCATTAATCAGTTTTAAACAAATTCCTGCTTCATTTGGTGTGCAAGGACCTGGCGACAATATAATACCCTTTGGATTTAGATTATTTATTTCTTCAACTTTTATTTTATCATTTCTAAAAATAATAACATTAGCACCAATTTCACTTAAATAATGTTTTACATTGTATGTAAAACTGTCATAATTATCTATAAGCAATATCATTAGTTGTATTTGTACGAATCTTCAGCTGCTGCCATCAAAGCACCAGCTTTATTAATTGTTTCTTGATACTCATCTTCCGCTTTTGAGTCGTATACTACTCCACCTCCAGCTTGAATGAATAGCTTCCCATCTTTTACAAGTCCACTTCTTAAACTTATACATGTGTCCATTTCACCATTACTATCAAAATATCCCATGCATCCAGCATAAAAACTTCTATTTAAATTTTCTAACTCTTCAATTATTTCCATAGCTCTTATTTTTGGAGCCCCTGATACTGTACCTGCAGGAAAACCAGCAATTAAAGCATCTACAGCATCAAATTTATCATCAATTATTCCTTCAACATTGGAAACAATATGCATTACATGCGAATAGTATTCTATGATCATTTTTTCTGTTACATTTACAGACTTATCTTTTGAAACCCTGCCAACATCATTTCTACCTAAATCAAGCAACATTAAATGTTCTGCGAGTTCCTTTTTATCTTCTAATAAATCCTTTGAGAGTTGCAAATCTTCATTTGCATTTCTACCTCTTTTTCTAGTGCCCGCAATTGGCCTTATAGTAATTTTTTTATTTCTTAACTGCACTAGTAGCTCGGGGCTAGAAGCAACTAATCCTATATTGTCAAAATTTAAATTTACTAGATAAGGAGAGGGATTTAAACGTCTAAGAGACCTATAAAGACTTGTTGCCTCTAAATCATAATTTGTCTCAAATCGTTGCGAAGTAACAACCTGAAAAATATCTCCTTGATTAATATATTCCTTTGCTTTTGAAATTATTGAATAATATTCTTTTTTTGAGTAGTTTGATATGAAATTTAATTTGGAATTTATTGGATTTTTAGAAGATTGAACTAAACTTTTGTTAAATAGTTTTATTTTTGACTCTAATTCTTGTTCAGTTTTTTCAAAAATTTCATCAAGGTTATTTTGATTGTTTGGATAAACAACAGTCATAACTGTGATTAGATCTTTAATATTATCAAAAACAGCTACTATTTTAGGTCTTATCAAGACTGAGTCAGGTATATTTATATTATCAGAATTTTCTAATTTTATTTCTTCCATATATTTTATCATTGGATAACCCATATATCCAACTAAAGTTGGGTAGGGCACATCAATGTTTTCTTTATCAAATTTTGATAATTTGATTAATTCCTTTAGAGATTCTATTGGGTTTAAAGAAATATCATAATTATAATTTTCATGATTATAAGTAATTTTAGTTTTATTATCCTTAACTTCCCAGATTAGATCAGGGTCACATCCTAAAAGAGAATATCTCCCCTTTAAACTTCCTCCTTCAACAGATTCAAGTAAAAATGAGTATTTTTGATTTTTTTTTATTTTAAGTAAACAAGAAATTGGAGTTTCTATATCTGCAATTAGATTTTTAACTAGAAGTTGTGGTTTTTTTTGCTTTAAACCATTAATAAATTTTTTTTTTATTTGATCCATTAGTATGTATTTATTAAACCATTTAATAAGGCATCGTTTGTAGATATTTTTTTATTTTTAATTATTTCAGATCCAAATGCATTTTTTAATTCTGAATTTAGACTAAGAGAATTTTTTGAATTTATATAATCTTTATCTATAATAATATCTTTAATTTCAACAATATAAATTTCACTTTCTTCATCAAAGTATAAAAATTGATTATTAATTTCATTATTAAAGATTTCTTTAATTAATTTTGGGGGTAGGGAAGAGCTATTTTTATCTACAGTTATTAATTTAATCTTATTTTTGTAATTTGTAGATACATAGCTTAAATAATTGTCATTAATTTTAAACTCTTTTTTAATAAAATCTTTTTTTTCATTTATTAACCAGTCATTTAATACTACATCAAAAATTTCGTCATATTTTATATTGGCTGGAAGATAAATATTATCGACATTAAGTAAAAATGAAATGTTTTGATCATAATCAATGACATCAGTCACAAAATCTTTATTTGTTATAAAACCCTGCTTGATAATCTCATTTTTTATTGAGTCATTTTGCTTTTTTACAACGTTATTTACTTTATTAGATTTGAGAATTTCTAAATTATATTTATCTGCTATGCTAACAATGCCCAAACCATCCACTATATCTTTTGAAATATTGTTTTTTAATTCAGTAACGTAATTATTTAATTCAACATTTAACATTAATTCATTAATTTCACTTTTAACTTCGCCTAAATTTTGAAGTTTTTCTTCAATAATTTTTTCAACTATTATTATATGTTTAGCTAAAGTTGTATCAACTGTTTTAGATATTTCTCCAATATTTAGATTAAATATTTCATTTGAAAGCTCGTCTAATACTTCATTTTTAGATAAATTTTTAAATTTACTAAATTTAATATTATTTATATTTGCATACTGTATTACTTCATCTATTTGAAGCATATTAACATTATTGAAAAACTTATTTGCTTCATCATTAGATTGAAAATTGAATTGAATAAAATCTCTTTTTTCTGGGACTGAAAAAATATTTTGATTTTTATTATAATAATCTTTAATTTCAGATTCGGTTGGCAAAAATTGATCTTTAAATTTAGTACTGTCAATTATAATATATGAAATATCTCTTGCCTCTTCAGTCATATAATTATTGAGGTTATTATTGTAAAATTCTATAATTTCTTTTTTTTCTTTTGATAAGTTTTCATAATTAGAGTCATTTAGTAAAAATTCATTTAATTTTATTACTGAATACTCAATTTCTCTTTCATGAGCATTAAATATGTTAATTTTATCATTAATTTTATTAGGAAAATTAATTTGAAAAAAAATATTTTCAAAAACTTCAGCTTTTGTTTCAAAATTTATTATGTCAACTAAATCATCAATTTTTAAACCTTGTTGTGATAAAAAGGAATTTAAAGCTAATTCATTAAGCTTATTATTTGAGTCATACAGTTGAGGTAATCTTTCTTTTGTTTTTTTTGCAATAATGGTATCATCAACTATAAATTTTATTTTATCAAATTCATTCTCGAAAACAGCATTATTGATTAAAGAACCAAGAACTAGATTTTGAAGTTGAAAATCAATTATTTCATCACTGCTCAATTTCTTACCTAACATCTGACCAAATTGATCAATATTCATTTTCATAGTTCTATTAAATTTTGATGTTGAAATAGGAGTGCCAGAAACAGTAGCTACAACATTATCAGAATTAAATAAATTAGAATATCTAGAGCCACCTTTAAAAAAAAATAAACTAACACCAAATAAAATAGCTAATACAAATGCAATTTTTGATTTACCCAAAGCTCTAAACATAATAGTTGTTGCTTCTATAATATTAGTTTCTATAAGGGAAATAAATATGATTGAATTGAGTAATTTTAGATCTTTTTTTGTTGCAAATTGGAAATTAAATGGAAATTTTCAATTCATACGTCAATATCTAGAAATTTTAAATAGAGAAATTTTCAATAAAAAATGTGTAGTTTTGTGCCCTCCAAGTATCTATTTGAACATTGTAAAGGATTTGTCAAAAGATTCCTTGATAGGTGCTCAAGATTGTTCTTTTTATAACGAAGGTGCATATACAGGAGAAATTTCTGCTAATATGCTTTCAGATATTGGCGTAAATTTTTGTATTGTAGGGCATTCAGAAAGAAGAAAATACTTTCGAGAGTCTAACGATATTATAAATGAAAAAGCATCAAAGCTTATAGAAAATAACATAGTTCCAATAATATGTATTGGTGAAACTTTGGATGAAAAAAAAAATAATAGAACAGAAGAAATCCTAAAAGTTCAAGTAGCAGCAAGTATACCTAAAAGTGCAAATAATAATAATTCTATTATTGCATATGAACCTGTTTGGGCAATAGGCACAGGAATAACTCCAACTTTAAAAGAAATTGAAGATTCACATAAATTTATCAGAAATTTAGATAAAAAATTTCTTAATTTTAAAATGCTCTATGGGGGTTCAGTTAATATTAAAAATTCAAAACAAATTTTGAATTTAGCAAATGTTAATGGAGCTCTAATAGGAGGGGCTTCTCTTAAAATAGATGAGTTTATTGAAATAATCAACAATAGTTCTTGATTTAAGATTTCATATTAATATAAAGCAAATAATGACAACATTAATTATCATTCAACTTATTTTGGCAATTATTTTGGTAGTGCTAGTGTTATTGCAAGGTTCTGATAATGAGGGACTAGGACTTGGTGGAGGAACTTTTGGTGGAATGATGTCAGCAAGAGGTTCAGCTAATCTATTATCTAGATTAACAGCAGCAACCGCAACTTTATTTATGATAATGAGTGTTATATTGACAATTGCTGCATCTGTTGACTCAGACAAAAATATACTAGAATCTCTACCTACTATTAATTCTAGTGAAGAAATCTCTACAGAACCTTCTATTCCAGAGAACAATTAATAATAATTAACTTGCTATAGAAGTAGCAATTATATATCAGGGTTTTCCGTAATGTATTTTGTTTTTATTACGGGTGGGGTTGCTTCTTCTTTAGGCAAAGGTTTGGCATCTGCTTCTTTAGCCTCATTATTACAATTAAGAAATTTTAAAGTAAGAATAAGAAAACTTGATCCATATTTAAATGTAGACCCAGGAACAATGAGCCCATATCAACATGGAGAAGTATTTGTAACAGATGATGGAGCTGAGACAGATCTGGACCTAGGGCACTATGAAAGATTTACAAATCAGTCATCTAAAAAAACCGATAGTATATCTTCAGGTAAAATATATTCAAACGTATTAAACAAAGAAAGAAAGGGCAAATATCTTGGAGCGACAATTCAAGTAATACCTCATGTTACTAATGAGATAAAACTTTTTATGAATAGCGATTTAAATGGCGAAGACATTGTAATATATGAAATTGGCGGGACTGTTGGAGATATTGAGTCACTTCCATTCCTGGAGGCAATTAGACAGTTTAGAAATGATAAGAAAATTTCTTCAGCTTTAATTCATATGACATATGTTCCTTTTTTAAGTTCAGCAGGTGAATTAAAAACAAAACCAACTCAACATTCAGTAAAAGAATTACTGAATGCAGGAATTCAACCAGATATTATAATGTGCAGATGCTAAAAAAAATTGAGAAAGAAGCATTAGAAAAAATATCTTTATTTTGTAATGTTAAAAAAGAGTTTGTAATTCCTGCTTTAAACTCATTGTCAATTTATGAAGTGCCATCTCTATACTCTAAAGCAGGTTTGGATTTAGCTTTATTAAATCACTTAAATATAAATACAAAAAAATATCCATTAGACCTGAAACCTTGGAGAAAAGTTTTAAATAAGATTAAAAGTCAAAGAGGAATAGTTAAAATTGGCGTTGTGGGCAAATATACAAATTTAAAAGACAGTTATAAATCATTAAATGAAGCACTAATGCATGGAGGTATTTCAAATAAAGTTAAGGTTGTGATTAAGTGGATTAATGCTGAAAAATTAAAATCCAGAAAAATTATTCAAGAATTAAAAGAAGTAGATGGAATACTAATTCCTGGTGGTTTTGGATATAGAGGTGTTGAAGGAAAAATCAATGCAATAAAATTTGCAAGAGAAAATAAAGTGCCATTTTTTGGCATTTGTTTAGGTATGCAACTTGCAGTAATAGAAATTGCTAGAAACGTTCTCAAAATTAAAGATGCTAATTCTACCGAATTTAAAGTAACTAAAAATCCAGTTATTGGTTTGATGACAGAGTGGTTAAACAAAAATAAGCTAGAGAAGAGAGATATAAATAGTGATAAAGGTGGAACTATGAGGTTAGGTTCATATAAAGCGAAGTTAACAAAAGGATCAAAGTTAGAAAAAATCTATTCAAAGAGTTTAATTAATGAAAGACATAGACACAGATATGAAGTTAATACAAATTATTTTTATAAATTTAAAAAATATGGTTATGAATTTTCTGGCATGTCTCCTGATAATTTATTGCCAGAAGCAATGGAAAGCAAAAACCATCCTTGGTTTATAGGAGTTCAATTCCATCCTGAGCTAAAATCAAGGCCTCAAACACCACATCCTCTTTTTGTTTCTTTCATTAAACAATGTATAAAAAGAAAATGATTAAGATTAAGTTAAACAATTTTAGAATATCAAATAATCTCCCATTTGTGTTAATAGCTGGACCCTGCGTTATTGAAGATGAAAAGCATAGTTTGCTGATGGTTGAAAAAATAAATAAAATTTGTGAAGATTTAAAAATTAACTACATATACAAATCAAGTTTTGATAAAGCCAATCGATCTAGCATTAAAAGTTCCAGAGGTGTTGGCTTAAATGAGGCAATGAAAATATTTAAAAAAATTAAGACTAATTTTAATTGTCCAATATTAACAGACATTCATAATGAATATCAATGTGAATATTTAAGTAACGAAGACTCTATAGATGTAATACAAATACCAGCCTTTTTATGTAGGCAAACAGATCTTTTAATAGCAGCAGGAAAGTCTAACAAAATTATTAATGTTAAAAAAGGTCAATTTTTATCACCTTATGATATAAAAAATATTTATGAAAAGATAGAAAGTACCAAAAACAAAAAAATATTAATCACAGAAAGAGGAACTACCTTTGGATACAATAATCTAGTTACTGATTTTAAAGGTATAGAAATAATGAAGAAGAATAATTATCCAGTAATTTTTGATGCTACACATTCTGTTCAAGAACCTGGAGGTTTAGGCACTAGAAGTAGTGGTAAAAGAGAGTTTGTGCCGACTTTATCAAAGGCTGCTGTTGCAATTGGCATTGCTGGCTTGTTTATAGAAACACATCAAGATCCAGATAATGCACCTAGTGATGGACCAAATATGCTACATATTAAAAAATTACAATCTCTTATAGAAAAATTAATATTAATAGATAAAATTGTAAAATCTTAATTAAAATAAATGCCTAAAATAAAAAAAATTATTGGAAGAGAAATCCTTGATAGTAGAGGAAATCCAACGGTAGAATGTGATGTAACCTTAGAAGACAATTCATTTGGCAGAGCTAGTGTTCCTAGCGGTGCCTCAACAGGCATTCATGAAGTTCTTGAACTTAGAGATAATGATAAAAATCGCTATTTTGGTAAAGGGGTTCTAAAAGCAATAAAAAATATTAACGATAAAATTGCAATTGAAATTCAAAATAAAAATTTTGATAATATTAAATCCTTCGATAATTTTTTAATTAATCTAGATGGAACCGAGAATAAATCTTCACTCGGAGCTAATGCTATTTTAGCTTCAAGTTTAGCATTTGCTAAAAGCTTAAGCAAACAATCAAATGAGATGTTATTTAAATTTATCTCAGATGATAAAAAATTTTTACTCCCAGTGCCGATGATGAATATAATTAATGGAGGATCTCATGCAGATAATGAAGTAGACATTCAAGAATTTATGATCGCTCCTGTAGGTGCAAACACTTTTTCACAGGCTTTAAGATATGGTGCTGAGATTTTTCACTCTCTAAAATCAATACTAAAATCAAAAAATTTAAATACTAATGTTGGTGATGAAGGAGGTTTTGCTCCTGATATTAATAATTCAAAAGAAGTTATAGAAATAATTATAAAAGCAATTGAACAAACTGGATTAAAAATAAAAAAAGATATCTTATTATCTCTTGATGTTGCATCTACAGAATTCTATTCAAATCATATGTATAATTTCATTGGTGAAAAAAAACAATTATCCTCTGATCAAATGATTGATTATTTAAAAGATTTAGCTTCTTCATACCCTATATTTTCAATCGAAGATGGTATGGCTGAAGACGATTGGGAAGGATGGGTTAATTTAACAAATGTTTTAGGTAGTTCAGTACAGCTTGTGGGTGATGATTTATTTGTAACAAATTATAATAGATTAAAATTGGGTATTGAGAAAAAAGCTGCTAATTCTATTTTAGTAAAATTAAATCAAATAGGTACCTTAAGTGAAACTTTAGAAGCAATAAAATTAGCTAAAAATAATAATTTTTCTACTGTTATTTCTCATAGATCTGGTGAAACTGAAGATACAACAATTTCTGATTTATCAGTTGCTACCGCATCAGGGCAAATCAAAACGGGATCTTTGTCTAGAACTGATAGAACAGCAAAATATAATCAACTATTAAGAATTGAAGAAATACTTGGGGAAAAATCAAAGTATGCATCAAAACAAATAATAAAATATTGACATTAACGAGTATTTTTTGTTTTAAATGATTATTGATATATGAATAAATCATTAGTATTAAAAAATAAATTTTATTTATTCTTTTCATTTATATTCACTTTTTTTCTATTTCTTTACTTAGTCAATGTTTTGGTTAATGGACCTAGGGGAATTTTTGCGTATTTTAAGTATAATAATTTAAATTTAAAACATTCTTATGAATTAAATTATTTGATTAAGAAAAATGAAGATTTTATTGATAGAATACAAAGGTTGCAGCCAAACACTTTAGATCTTGATTACCTTGAAGAAAATCTAAGAGAAAAAACTGGTTTTTTGAAAGACAAAGAAATTTCAGTAGTATTTGATTAATTAATTGACATTTCTTTACAAAATACATATTAAAATTTACAAAAATTTACAAAATGAATAATATTTTATCTAAAAACGAATATCTAAAAGTATATACATATATGCTCAAAATAAGAAGATTCGAGGAAAGGGCAGCTCAATTATACGGTATGGGGCATATTGGTGGATTTTGTCACCTTTATATAGGTCAAGAAGCGGTTGTAGTTGGTGTGCTAATGACTATAGATAAAAATGACAGCGTTGTTACTACTTATCGTGATCATGGACACATGATTGCAAGAGGTTTGGATCCAAAAAAAATAATGGCAGAATTAACAGGTAGAAAAGATGGTTACTCTTCAGGTAAAGGCGGTTCAATGCATATGTTTTCAAAAGAAAACAACTTTTATGGAGGTCATGGTATTGTAGGGGCGCAAGTGCCTATTGGTACAGGAATAGCATTTACTCATAAATATAATAATGAAAAAAATATATGTAGAACTTATATTGGAGATGGAGCTATGAATAATGGTCAAGTTTTTGAAGCTTTTAATCTTGCATCTTTATGGAAACTTCCAGTTTTATATATAAT
>MDTE01015031.1_pt1 | contig 10135 bp, 10 predicted proteins | sample 811231 | NCBI WGS metagenome assembly MDTE01 (sample SAMN05326651, study PRJNA326480) | marine metagenome | isolation source: seawater | place: Indian Ocean: Red Sea | collected 2010 | reverse complement strand
TAGCCGCAGTAGCCTGTTTTATTTTCAACGACTCTTCTCTGGTATTTACATATTCATCGTAATTACCTTTCTGTAACACAAATTGATCGGGTTCTATCGCTAATACCATTGTCGCTACTGAATTCAAAAATGCTCTGTCATGTGAAGTAATCACAACTGCACCTTTAAAGTTATTCAAATATTGTTCAAACCATAAATTAGCTTCTAAATCTAGATGATTGGTAGGTTCATCTAAGAGTAAAACATCGGGCTTAGAAAACAATATCTTAGCCAATGAAGCTCTCATTCCCCATCCACCACTAAATTCTTTTACAGACCTTATAAAATCAGTTTCTTTAAATCCCAGTCCGGACAAAATTGCCTTAGCTTGATGTTCGCTATTATTTTCATCTCGAAATTCGAAATAATCGTTAATTTCAGCCATTCGTCTCAATAATATTTTTTGTTTTCGCTCATCTATTTGATTCTCTAATGAAATATGAATCGCAGTTAACTCTTTCCTTAAACCTGTAACCTCTTCAGATTCTTCTAATACCTCTTGTAGTAACGATTTATCATGAAAACGAAAATTATCTTGTTTCAAATATGCTACGGATATATTTTTTTTGATAGTAACTTTGCCATTATCTGGAGTATTTTCATTTGCGATGATATCCATAAGGGTTGATTTACCTGAACCGTTAGCACCGATAAGAGCAATCCGATCACCAGTAAAAACGTTAAAGGAAAGATCAGAAAACAATATATTGTCACCGTATTCTTTACTTAAATTAATTATGTTTAACATTTAGAAACCGTTTCGGTATATATTAGGGTGATTGCTATTGATAATTCCATGAACTATTTAAGCGTATAAGAGGAAATACACTAATTCAATAGTATCTAGGAACATTTGATGTTCATAAAATTAATCATATAAACGTACGTAATCAATTTAAATCTTTAAGAAATTGGAGGTTATATGCTACTAGATAACAAAGTTGCAATCATTACTGGGGGCGCCTCTGGTATAGGAAGATCTACAGCAAATTTATTTGCTGAACATGGAGCAAAAGCCGTGATCGGCGATATAGATGAAATAGGTGGCATGCAAACGGTTAATGAAATCAATAAACATTCTGGAAATGGAATATTTGTGAAAACCGATGTCAGCAAAATGTCTGAAGTAAAAACCTTGGTTGAAAAAACGATAGATGTTTTTGGGAAAATCGATATATTGCATAGTAACGCAGCTATAAACCCGAAGGTGAATGCTCTAGAAACAACAGAACAAATTTGGGACGACACTTTGGATATAGGACTTAAAGCAACTTGGATGTTAGCATACAACTCCATTCCATTCATGACACAACAAGGATCAGGAGTGATAGTTATAACTGGTTCAGTTCATTCTATTAGAGGATACGCATACAATACTCCATACCAAGCGGCTAAGGGTGGCGTTTTAGCGCTAACACGATCTCTGGCTGCAGATTATGCTCCAACAATAAGAGTAAACGCTATCTTGCCTGGCGCTATTGAAACTCCTTTATGGGAAAAGTTAGGCATAACACCTGAAGAGGCAAAAAAGTCAGCAAATATGTGTCCTCTTAAACGAAATGGCAAACCAGAAGAAGTTGCCCAAGCAGCCCTGTTTTTGGCATCTGACATGTCATCGTACATGACTGGTAGTGAGGTAATAGTTGACGGAGGTCTAACTTCAATTATCCAGCAACATTAGAATAAGGTATGCTAATTCCACAAACACCTATACAGTTTTCAAAAATTTTGTAAATGGAGATATCTAATGAATATTTTCGATGCTTACAACCTAGATCAACAAGCAGCTATAACCCACCTTAAAGAACAAGGATACGTGGTCATTAAAAACCTATTGGATACCAATGAAATCGAATTATTGAGCAAAGCTATAAACAATATTTTCAAACAAGAACGTGAAAACCCATTTGATCCTTCAAATAATAACGACAATGAAGATGATCAATCATTGCATGAATATTTAATTAATTCTTACAAGATTAGTGAAGATGAAAGTAAACGATTAATGAATCGTATAAAACACACTAGCAAATTAAATCATGATACCCCTTGGCCATTACCGCCTGAAAAAATGAACAAATCTTTCCTTCATGTGCCTACCCTATTCGATTACGATAAATCTCAGCGTATATGGAATTTACCTGCTAAATTACACCAATGCGAAAAATTGATAGAACATCCAATATTGCTAAGTTTAGTAAGAGCTATGTTAGATGACGATTGCGTTCTATCCGATATAAGCGCAACAAGTATTGGTCCAAATTCAGGAGGTAGCGGAGCTTGGCATATAGACGCTCCACTAACACAAATGCCTGAACCATTGCCAGAAATACCTTTAGCAGTCCAAAATGCATGGATTATCGACGACTTCACCGTAGATAATGGTGCTACTCACGTAGTACCTAAAAGTCATCTAAGTCGGAAAAAGCCTGGCTGGGGTTATCATGATATTGAAAATGAAATCATCTTATCTGCTCCAGCAGGGTCTCTAGCTATGTGGACATCCCACACATGGCATAAATCAGGAGAAAATATCACTGATAAGCCTAGAAGAGCGATTTTGGGTTACTATATTAGATCATGGATCAGACCATGGTCTGATTTCACTAGAGTACTGTCAGAAGAACAAGCTAAAAGATATTCACCAACATCTCGATATCTTTTAGGATACTCCGCATATCCACCTAACAGAGGTTGAATTTAACAGACCATTTAAAGAAACTGTTGTTAAGGTTTACCAGGTTCACGACGTAAATCCTGGCCTTCTGCTAAAACCTGATGCCATCCTCCAGGATCATCAATATCGTATTTATCTGCTGACCCAGAGGGTCTCCAACCAAGTATATTTTTAGCACGGCTATTATCTCTCCAGCTATGTTTATTATCGGAACTAGCATGAAAAACATCGAACTTCATAGATTCTGGCGCACTTAAACATAAATCCACCATTTGTATGCAATCAGAATGAGACAGGTACCCGGGATATTGCCTACGTAGTGTCGGGATATCTTCAGGTAGCACCCCTCCTAATCTGATACAAATCACTGACATGTTATAACGATCAGAATAAAAATGACCTAATGCTTCACAAAATATTTTACACGCACCATAAAGACTCTTAGGTCGAGTTGGTGCATTTTCGTCTATGAGGTCCCATGTATTTGGTATAAGTTCATGCTCTCCAGCTGCTAATTCACCGTATGGGTACTCCATTTCATAGCCAGTCATAGTATCTCCAGTACTACCTAAAACGACTCTTTTTATCCCATTCAACCTAGATGCTTCATAGACATTTCTGGTACCTAATATTCCAACGTTGAAATGTTTTTCCCAATCAATAACATCGGAAGTATGATTAGCTAAGTGTACAACCATATCTATGCCTTCAAAAGCCGGCATTATTGCATCTAAATCACGTATATCTGCTTTAGTATTCGGAATACCATCTACTGAACTTCTATTAAGTCCACTGAATTCGTATTTATCCCCAAGGTTTCTCCACACCAGACCACCAATTAATCCACTCGCTCCAGTAATCAATACTTTGATCTTTTTAGACATTTTGTATTCCTTATATAAATTTTGGTTAGTTTACCATATAGCGTTATAATGTTTTGATATATTTAAATCGTCTAGCTATATTTTGAGGTTAAAACATCAAGTGAAAACCATTTGGTTAAAGTGGAAAGATCGAATACTAATCGCAGTAGCGTTATTCATTTTATTTAGATTCATTATAATGCCATCATTGTTTTAACCAATGAACTAACTCCCACAAAATATATGTTTTGACTACAACAGTCCATCTAACTGACTGATAATATAAATCCTATCAAAGATATAAAAATGCAAAACGGTGATAAAGCTATAATCGTAATAGGTGTGATAGTCGCTATACTAGTGATAGCTATTTTCATACTCTCTTAATTCTTCGCTATTCAGTTAAACCAAGAGCCTCTTCGTAAGTCTGCGGCATTCCAGTCAAATCTTTTCCTAGCCATCTCCCATCCGCAGGTATCATGGTGTGGGACCTGTCAGACAATGGCAATGTCACAGGCACATTTCCTAACTGGGCTGATAATTTCATTGCTATTGCAACTTCTAGAGCCTGTCTTAAGTCATGACCTGATATAGCAAGTTCAGAGCCGGTCTCAATTGCATTAATCAAAGACCTCATAGTACTTGTCAAATAGCCGTATTCTTTCCATTTCCAATCGGTAAATTTAATATCCAACTTTTTTCTTTTACCTGTTTCATCGAATCCTTTAAAAATCTTTACATCATCCCAAAACCATCTTAGTAATGAATCATCTGTCCAAACATCTATCCCCATCTTCTGTTGATTAATTTGTCCGGTATTTAAATCTGTTCGAGGGTTAGTAGAGGCAACAATATTACCTTCATAAAATGGGACCGTAATTCCATTGTCCATTATAAATATTCCACTTGAACCCATTAAATCATCATTGGTATCTATTGTTTCTGCAGGGTTTCCCCAGCATATAACTTCTTTAACATCACCATTCATGAATAATCGTATAGCAGATATAGATTGAACGCCGCCGCCAGATATACGTTGACCCATATTTGCTATAACAGCACCTTTGATTTTTCCGAATTTACCTTGTTTAAGCCACTGAGCTGCTTCTTGCACATGATTATGTGTGCGAGCCAAATTACCTCCGGCAAATATTACACCCCTAGATTCACAGGCTTCAACCATTTCATCTGCATCAGAGAGTGTGGCTGCTAAAGGTTTATCAGTTGAAACACCTTTTACTCCCGCTTCAGCACATGCGATTACAGATTCTTTCATCCATTTAGTTGGTGTAACGACTGCAGCTATATCTGGCACTATTTCCTTGAGCATAGATTCAGCATCCGGATAAAGTGCATTTACACCAAAACGTTGTCCAACTGCTTTTCGTCTCTCTGGATTAAACTCAGCTATTGCTACAATTTCGGTATCTGGAAACGTCGAATATGCCATCCCGTATTGCTGACCTAATCTTCCGCAACCAATTATAGCAACTTTATGTTTTTTATTTTTCATTAGGGTTACCTTTCACAATAAATATTTGGCTTCGAATAAGTTTTAAATGATAACATATCGGCATTATTTGGTTTTCACTTGATATATAATCCTGTGAAAATACAAAGCAATCCATATGATAAGGAGTATTACTTTGGGCACAGTAAAAGAACTTTTAGAACAACTTACAGAATCAAGGTTAAAATTACACAAAAAAATTGCTCATGTACCTGACGATGCAATGACTTTACCTGTTCCCAACAGAGACAACTTCCAAATAAGAACCGTATTTTACCGATTGGTTGCACACGAAATCGAACATACGATACATCTATCTAAAACACTAACTGCTCTAGACATACAATTAACCGAAGCGCAACAAATATTACAAGAATTGCAAGAAAGCCGGGGTAAATTGGAAAGTTTATTGATAACTTTAGATGATTCAGATTTAGATAGAAAACCTTCTGAAGAAGATTGGTCTCCAAGGGAGGTAGTAAACCACATATTGGAGGTTGAAGAAAGGTTTTATTCGGATATGATTATTGACGCCATTAATAATTGAATTAGCACGGATATTACAGGAATAATCAATGGTCAATAGCGATAACAAAAAAAGATTTATGGAACAAACCATACGTAAATACTTTGAAGGTTGCAACGAATCTTCTTACGATAAAATGGTCTCTTGTTTCGTTAAAGATGCCGTACATTACTTTCCTCCCGACATGTATGATGGACCATGGATAGGCGCTGATAAAATAGCAAATGGATGGATTGAAACAGTAAAAAACATAGGTTCGTATTGGACAATTGACAACATTATAGTTGACCCAGAAATGGACCAAGCAGTTATTGAATGGACTCATTTCAAGACCAAATCGGGTGTCACCTTACGAGGTGCCGAATGGTATTTGTTTGATAAACATTGCGGATTAATCAAAGAGCTATGGGCTTACTATGCTTCTCCTCAAAATAAACAATTAAAAAAACTAGAGATTAAAGGAATGGACTATATAGGTAGAGGATTTCCCAATTCTCCTCCAGATGGACAAAGGTAATTATATGGAGTTAACCATTGTTGAAATTAAATGAAGATGACATTGAAACTTATAAGTATCTTTTCGACTTACAAGGATATATCATCGTTGAAAACGTTCTTAATTCTAAAGAAGTCTCAACTATTCAAAGCATATTAGATAAACGTTTACCTGTTTCCCATGGGCTTGAATTTGCAGATGGCGAATTTGGTTTTTCAGGAGCCACCAACAGTAAAGAACCAGGGTTGCTAGAATACGGACCACCAATAAAGAATTTAATAGATAATCCTACAATCCTTTCGATTTTACGACCTATCCTTGGTGATGGTTTTAGAATAGACCATATGTATGGAATACAGATGATCAAGGGAACAAAATCGCTTGAACTTCATGGCGGCTCAATTAATGCTGACATAACTGAGCAATACCACGTGCAAAATCAAAAAATCAACAGTGGACTTACTGTCGTTTCGTGGAATTTAGTTGACACTGGGCCAGACCAAGGTGGATTTTTATGTATACCCGGCAGTCATAAGCAAAATTTCGATACGCCTAAAAAGGTGTTTTCTATGCATGATAAAGCCGATTGTGTATTGGTTCCTAAAGTTAAACCTGGTTCGGCTATAATATTCACTGAAGCTTTAGCTCATGGTACAGCCAGTTGGAAATCAGATTCACCAAGGCGTTCAATACTGTTTAAATACACTCCATCTTATATGGCTTTTACCCGAAAATACGCGGAAATACCTAAAGACACTAATTTGACTCAACGACAAAAAGACCTTTTCAATTTACCTTCCGATTCAAATTCATTCGGACGACCATCTTTATTTGATTAATTAAATTTATGCAATAACAGGAAATTTTATGATTACAGGCTTTAACCACTCGGGGTTTGTCGTTAAAAACATCGATAAGCAAGTAGATTTTTATCAAAACGTACTAGGTTTGAAAGTTATACGCAAAACAAACCCAGGACCAGAAGGCAGCAAGCATACAGGCATCCCAAATGCATATAGGGCATTAGTTTTTTTGGGAAAACAAGAAAATGAACACTTGATCGAATTAGTACAATTCATAAAACCCAAAATTACTGAAGACGGACATGCACCAAACACCCACATTGGTGCAGCACATATATGTTTCAACGTTACAAATTTAATGGAAATGTATAAAAGTATGGTTGAAAAAAACATGAAATTTGTAACCGAGCCTGTAATCAGAACAACCGAATCTGGAGATACTACCACCATATGTTATGGACAAGATCCTGAAGGAAACTGGCTGGAATTCATTGAAAAAACCTCTACTTAACCTTGGTTTGATTTTATGACATGAAATTACACCATGCAGATTTTCTGTTATTTGAAATCAACCCTAAAACTGAATGGATTTTCGCGGAGATTTTTGATTCGGAGGGAAATTCAACTCTTGTAGAGCTTAGTACTCCATATGAACCTAATAAATTAATAAAATCATTCAATCAAGCATTAGATCATTTAAAAAAACATGATTTAGAAGAATCTAATATTGAGAGTCTCCTTGGATACGGCATCGATGAACTTAATTCAAACCTATTGATTGCTACTGTAGTAAGTGCGTTAAAAACGTCGATAACACAATTTGAATCAGCAAGAAAAAACCTAAGAATAGACCATCATTTGGGCTCAAATTCTAAAAAGAAAAAAGTTCCTCTTTACGCAAACATCAACAGGGCGACTTTTCATACCGATAGGACACCAGAGGACTTCGCCAAATATGCTGTTTTAGCCATTGAAAAAGGATTTAACACAATCAAATTGGCTCCATTTGACGAAATAAATTTTCCTGCTTCATTAGAAGATTGTAGTTCGGGACTAGCAAGGATTGAAGCTGTAAGGAATGCAGTAGGAGATAGCCCAAATGTTTTGATTGACTGCCATAGTAAATTTGACTATGAAACAGCTCAATTAGTAGCAAATACGTTAAAACAATACGACATCGGGTGGTTTGAAGAGTCTGTCAAACCAAACCCCTATTCTTTTCGCTTTGAGGAATTATCCGACAATATCAAACTGCCGTTAGCAGGTGGAGAGCTCATATACGGTTCTCACTTTTTCGATTTACTATGCCTACAGGGGTACGACATCCTTATGCCGGATATTAAATATTGCGGAGGAATTTCAGAGGCAGTGAATATTTCAAAAATTGTTGCTTCACATGGCAAAACTACCTCACTCCACAATCCAAGCGGACCTGTTTCTACGTTAGCAAGTGCATACACCTCTTTGGCTTTATCAAACAGCGGAATACTTGAACATGCAGTTTTTGAATCTAAATGGAGAAAAGATATTGTGAAACCCCAAGAAGAAATCAGAAACGGATACATCTATATACCGGATAAACAAGGTATGTCTCCACAAATTGACCAAAATACATTGAATAAATATGGAATGAAATTATCTTTCTAAGTTTATTGCTTAATGTTTGGCGATTGACAAAGTTACTTTACCGCAGTATATTTCAGTTGTACAAATTTTTTTGCTAGTCTATAAACTGAAGCAAAACTAAATGTAACTACGAACAAATATTATAAACATATTACATGAAAAATAGAATTCTTATTAATTCATTAGTAACAAATAACTGTTCTTGTTGTAACTACCTAAAAGCAATTAGTGAGGTAGTAACTATCTGATTTCAACTGATTAAGTAACACTTAAAAACATGTAACTTACGAAACCTCACAACTCGTGAGGTTTTTTTTATGGGATTTTTTATGACAACTTTAACCAAAAATACATCACAAACTTTTAAGATAAATAGAAATAATTTAATTCTAAGTGGAATTATTCTTCTTATATCTATCGTTTCAACATGGTTTTTCGCATCTGTAGACCACAAGTTCGCTGCTATTTGGCTGTTATCAAATGTTGCGGGCTTTGTATTGCAACGTAGCAGATTCTGTTTTGCTTCAGGATTTCGGGATTTATTCCTTTTCGGAAGTGGAGCAAATATGAAGGGAATAATTCTCGGCTTAGTAGTATCAAGCATAGGATTTACAGCAATACTTCATTGGATAACGCCTAATATTTTAACAGGGGACGTAGCAACAGATGCTCATGTGTTCCCAGTTGGAATATCAACCATAGTAGGTGGACTTTTATTTGGCTTTGGAATGGTTATTGCTGGAGGATGCGTTTCCGGTACATTGTACAGACTAGGTGAAGGATATCTGACGTCTATAAGTTCTTTAATCGGGATATTTTTGGGAATGGGTGCTTTAATTTTAACTTGGAACTGGTGGTACGAAATAGTTATCAAAAATGAACCACAAATATGGCTTCCAAAATTGGGTAAAATCGGTTATTTCGGTGCCCTTTCAATCACTCTTTTGGTTTTAGGCCTGATTTTCTTGTTGATAAATTGGTGGGAAGCGAAAAACTCAATTCCAAACATGCCGGCTGTACAAAACAACCAAATAGCAATGACGTTAAAAGAAAAATTGACCTCCTACTATAAATCGATATTTATTGATGGGTGGTCAGTGACTTTAGGTGGATCAATCTTAGGTGGATTAGCTGTAATCATGTTTATCGTCAAAAAACCATTTGGAGTCACAGGTGGGATTTTCGAACTAACGAATACTGCTTTAGTTGAAAGTGGAATCGGACCTCAAGTTTTAAAAGGTTTAGATGACTTAGGTGGATGTATAGGAAGCGGAGGAGAAACATTATTCACAGCTGGTATTGCAATGACATTTGGAACCATTGTTGGTTCAGTCATTGGTTCTACAGCTTCAGGCGAATTTAAATTGCGGATTCCTCCTACACCTGTCAGATATATACAAGGTTTAGGCGGCGGTATATTTATGGGCTACGGTTCAGGTTTAGCAATAGGGTGTACAATAGGAGCTCTTTTTTCATCTATCCCCTCTCTTAGTTTGAGCGGATGGGTATTTGGATTAGCTTTGACCATAGGGGCATTCATCGGAACAAAAATTATCAAGAAAATGATATGAACACCTCCGACTCTAATGAAAAAT
>MDTE01148475.1_pt1 | contig 10136 bp, 5 predicted proteins | sample 811231 | NCBI WGS metagenome assembly MDTE01 (sample SAMN05326651, study PRJNA326480) | marine metagenome | isolation source: seawater | place: Indian Ocean: Red Sea | collected 2010 | reverse complement strand
TGAGTCATCTTTAGCTAAATCATTCAGTGGTCTTGTTGAAATTTCACGTGACCGCAAAGCAATGAGATCGCTTTCGCCTGCAAGGTAGTCAACAGAGTTTAATATAAACTCAGGATGTTGTGGAAAACTAAATCCACCAGACCTTGTGTTTACTTCCATTCCTCCTTCATCACTTAAAAACTGTGAATCTGAAATTAATATTATGGCACTGGAAATTTCAGTTTCAGCATCAGTATAAATGGATTGAGCTCCAATTACTTTTCCACGTTCATTTAATTGAGTGAAAATTGGGTTCTGATCAGGAAATGGATTCAAGTTGTAAAACTCCGTCATTGAAGAGCTTTCATTTGATGTTTTAAATAATTCAGAATAAGAGCATTGGGTATTAGTAGAATCGAATGATATTTCACTTGGGAATCTTAATACTACCTGCTCCAACCCACTTACTATTTCTGACTCAGAATTAAATTGCTGAATAATTGGAAAAAACGGATAATCTGCTGGAATGTTTTGAAATACTTTCATTCCCAGAAAGTTCACAGGCTGCCGTACACCGACCTGCATACAATTGTTATCCAATACCAAATTTTCCTCAATCCCAAGACCATAGTCCTTTAGCAAGGTAAAAATGTCTGACTCAATTGGTGTGGCTTGCTGAGTCTCGGTATTTGCGGTTAATCGATTCTGAGCTACAAGTAAATTTCCTCCTGAATCAATAAATTCTTTCAAATTAAAATACTCATCAGACGAAAGAGAATCAGTTACACCATTCAAAATAAGCAAAGAGATATCTTTGGAGACTTCGGTATCCAAGGTAATGTTACGAACATTATAGTGTTGGCGTAGGATATGGGTAATGTTTTCATTTTTTATATCCTCTTGATCGCCGGTTTTTGCAAATGCAATATTTTCATTCTTAACATTGACCAATTTTTTGATTCGGGTTGTTATGTCGTATTCTAGTCCTGTGGTGGTTTGAATTACAGGAATGGTTTCACGATTGTCATTATACAACATCACCATACCAATAAATACTTTTTTGATTTCTATTTTATCATTTTCAACAACCTGAACCTGCACGGGTTGGATTCCATATTTCATTGCCTCAGATTCAAATTCTTCTTCATTATCCGTTTTGAAAAATTCAAATTCAATGTTGTGGTCATTTTGTGCAGCGCGGTATTCTTCAAGTAAATCCTGTAAGAAGCGTTTATTATTTCCCATTTGATTTGGGAGATCTTCAGAAAAGAATACCTGCATAGTTAACAGGTCATCAATCTTATCAACCACCTTCAAGCTCGATTCAGACAATGTAAACATCTGTGTGTCTGTAAGATCTAACCGGAAATGTTTTTCTCTGGAAATATTATTTAGAAAAAATGCAGATACAAGAATGATTGCAATATAAAAAATAAATGACTTTTTGTCTTGAACTTTCATTGAACTACCTCCACTTTCTAATTTCTAAAACTCGGACAGATAAATTGAGGAACACAAAAACAAGAGATATGAAATAAATCAAGTTTCGTGAGTCTATAACTCCCCGGGCAATATTGGAAAAATGAAAATCCACACTCAAATATTGGAAAAATCCAGCAAATGCAGCGGGAACGAACATCAACACTTTATCCATTAGATAAAAGGCAAAAACAATCGCAACGGCAATGATAAATCCGATGACTTGGTTTTCTGTAACACTGCTGGCAAATAAGCCAATAGATGTGTAAAATGCTGCAACTAATGCCAAACCGAAGTACCCACAGAATAATGCACCGTAATCAATATTCGTTCCAAATTTTACCAATGTGATAAAGTGAATGCCGGTGAACAACAATCCAACCAGAATTAAAGTCATTGCAGAAAAGTATTTTGCGATGACAAATTCATGATCCTTTATGGGCAGTGTTGTGATGATCTCCATGGTTCCGCTGTAACGCTCTTTTGCGATTAATCCCATAGTTATTGCAGGGATAAATGCCAGAAAAAACAACGGTATCTGACCAAACAATCCTCGCAGATCAGATTCACCGATTAGAAAAAATGTATTCGTAAAGAAATATCCATTTATGGCTGCAAAAACAAGTAAAAAGATATATGCCATTGGGCTGTTAAAATAGGATTGAATTTCTTTACCGTAGATCGCAGAAATGTTACGCATGTATTCCTCCTTCCACTGTTAGGTTTCTGAAAACGTCTTCCAGATTTGCTTTGTTTGGACTCATTTCAAGTATTTTCCATTGTGAATGCATCGCATAATCAAAAATGTCTTCTCTCGGATCTTTTCCGACAGGATACTCCATTTTGATCATATATTTCCCATCCACACCTTCAATATCTTTCACATCGATCGCTGCGATTTTTTCAGACATCGTTTCTACACTCTCGACAGATCCATTAAGAATTTCCATCGTCAGCATCGTCTGGCCTTCAAGATTTGCCATCAATTCTTCCCGTGTACCATCTGCAACTATAGTCCCTAAATTGATAATAACAATTCTGTCAACGGTTGCTTGAATTTCTTGAAGGATATGGCTAGACATGATGATTGTTTTTTCCTTACCAAGGTTTTTAATCAATTCCCGAATTTCAACAATCTGGTTTGGATCAAGACCTGTAACGGGTTCATCAAGGATTAAAATGCCGGGATCATGGATGATTGACATTGCAAGTCCAACACGCTGCTTGTATCCCTTTGAGCATGCACCAACCAATTTATGAATGATTCCTTCCAATCCACATTGGTGTATGACCCTGTCTAAAGCACTTTCAAATTTGTGACCTGTAATGCCTCTGATTTTAGCGGCAAATTTTAGGATGTCGTAAACTTTCATGTCTGTATATAGAGGATTCAATTCAGGCAGGTAGCCTATTTGTTCTCTAATTTCATAGGAGTTGTCCTGGATATTCATATCATTGACATATACATTGCCCTTTGTTGGGGACAAATATCCAGCTACGACCTTTAATGTTGTTGATTTTCCTGCTCCGTTTGCGCCGAGGAAACCCAGGATCTCACCCTGGTTGGCTGTAAAACTAATGGACTTTACAGCCTTAACATCATCATAGTATTTTGAGAGATTGTCTATTTTTACCAATTAATATCTCCTTTGGATTAATGGCACGGCTTAATGGTTAAATTGAGAAAATGTTCCCTAAAAAATCGGGGGCAAATATAAAAAGGAATAATTATTTAGATATAGGTTTAAAAATTTTTTTATTTTTCTGAGAGAAAAATTCAGACTATTGGTTGATTACTTGGCGAATAATTTCATCATTCATTATTGCACCATCTGAAAATTGTTTACTTGAATAAGGAGTAATTTGAAGCAATGTTGATATGATACCATACACAGCAATATTTTCGAAGCTATCAACGTTTACATTTTTTCTGATTTGCGGTCCTGCTGCAAAAAATATTCCATGCATGTCTTCATCCTCCGGAATCCAGCCATGCATTCCTGATAATTCATTGTTCAGCATATTTGATTCCTTTAGCTGCTCTTGTGTAAATAACAACCAGCCAGGATTTGGCACAAGGATAAAGTCCCCGGAATTTCTATTTATAAAATGATATATTTTTGGAAATTCTTGTTTTGAATATCCGGTGGTATTTGGGATTTTCTTAAGTTTTTTCAGTGAATTTTGAACCATTTTTCTAGATTTATAATTGAAGTCAATTTGCATAAGTGGTCCATTGCCATATACTGTCAGTGAGTCCAAATTCTCAATATAATCATCGATAATGATCACTTTATTGCGATCGATCGTTTTCATCCCATGATCGCTGACAACTAATATATTTGGTTGTAATTTTTTCTTTTCCAATTCATGTAGTAATTTCCCAAATACTCGATCAGCCTCTTGAATTGCCTCTATAGTTTGTTGAGAATTAGGTCCATGAATGTGTCCACTTTTGTCAGGTTCGTGAAAATAGAGTAATACCAATTCTGGTTTAAGTTCTTCTGGCAGTAAAAGCCAGCTAACCACAGAATCGACTCGAGCATCAAAAGGAATACTACCATCATAATTTTTAAAAATTGACGGATGAATACCATTGACCGGAGCTTCTGAGCCAACCCAAAAAAATGATGCAGTTTTTATCCCCTGTTTTTCAGCAGTGACCCAAATTGGCTCTCCTTTATAAAATTTGCTGTCCTCAACCGTTGAACGGTCATACAGGGAATATTCCTTTTTTAATTTTTTGTCAAAAAATTTATTCCCCGAGATCATGTGATAGCCGGGGTATGTGCCGGTAGCTATGGAATAATGATTGGGAAAAGTATAGCTGGGGAATACAGGAATCAAAGATTCTGCTTTTACGCCTGTTTTTATAAATGCATCAAAATTAGGTGTGTCTGCTTTTTCAAGATAATCATGCCGCATGCCATCAAAAGAAACTAAAATGACCGGTTTCTGGCTCTTGGAAAAGCCAAGGATAATCAGATGTACAATGAATAGAAATTGCCTAATTTTCACTGCAAACATTCCAGTAAATTTCTTACTTTGTCTGATAAAATTGTTATTAACATCAAAAAATTTATTTAAAAAATGAGCGCAAATTTACCACCCCTTGCTGAAAGAGTCAGACCGCAATCTTTATCTGATTTTACCGGACAATCGCTTATTATCGGTTCCGGTTCATTATTGGAAAACGCCGTATCACAAAATAGTCTTTTCTCCATGATTTTATGGGGACCTCCAGGCTCAGGAAAAACAACCCTTGCTAAAATCATTTCTCGTACCGGCAATTATAGTTATTTTGAATTGTCAGCCGTTTCGTCAGGTGTAAAAGATTTACGAAAAGTGCTCAAATCCGGCAAGGAAAATACCATTCAGCCCACATTGTTGTTCATTGATGAAATACATCGTTTCAGCAAATCTCAACAAGATGCACTATTGCATGGCGTTGAAAATGGGGATATAACCCTAATAGGTGCAACGACTGAAAATCCATCTTTTGAAGTAATCTCGCCATTACAGTCAAGGTGTAAAGTTTTGAAACTATCTCCTCATGGTGAGACTGATTTAGACATCATATTGCAAAATGCAATAGATAATGATATTAAAATAAGTCAACTCCATATTGAATTAAGCAAAGAATCGAGAAAATTACTTATACGTTCTGCCGGTGGTGACGCAAGAAAAATGCTAAATACCCTTGAGGCAGCGGTATCCTTTATGAATGAAGATTCTCAAAAATTGACCCAGGAAAAGATTATAAGCGCCTTACAGGTAAAGACAAATATTTATGACAAATCCGGTGACTATCATTACGATACTATTTCAGCGTTCATCAAATCGATTAGAGGTTCAGATCCTGATGCAGCAATTTACTGGCTTGCGGTAATGCTAGAAGGTGGTGAGAAGCCGGAATTTATTGCACGCAGACTCATCATTTTGGCATCGGAAGACATTGGCAATGCAGAGCCCTATGCGCTCACGCTCGCTAATGCTGCATTCGATTCAGTTCATAAAATAGGAATGCCGGAGGCAGGACTTGTTCTATCTCAGACAACAGCATATCTTGCATCGTCTCCAAAAAGCAATGCAGCGACAATTGCAATTGCCGAAGCAAAAAAATTTATCAGACAAAATGGTTCAGGTTCTGTTCCACTACATCTTCGTAATGCACCAACTAAAATGATGAAAGAAATGGATTATGGTAAAAATTATAAATATCCACATTCATTTGAAGATGGTTTTGTAAAGGAACATTATTTTCCGGAAGAGTTAAAGAAACCACCATCATTTTATAAACCAAAAGCAACTGGAAGAGAAAAATTTATAAAGGACAGATTGACCCAACTTTGGGGTAATCGATTTAATAAATGAAGTTTTTTCGTTTTATTTTATGTTATTCAATTGTTTCTTTTCTATATTCAAGTGATAATCGGCTGAAGATTATACAAGCAGATGTAATGGAAAGCAAGCAGATTGACAATGAAACCGTTACGGAATTAGCCGGAGATGTAATTCTTGAACGAAGAGGAATGCGCCTCTATACTGAAAAAGCAATTAATTTTACAGTAGCGAATGTGTTTCATTTAGTTGGACCTGTTAAAATGATTGAGGAACAAGACACACTAATCTGTAAAAATATGATTTTTTTCAGTGATTCACTTAGCTATTTGCTTGCAACAGGGAATGTTACCTATCTGAAATCAAAAGATAAAATAAATTGTGATTCGTTGTATTACTGGACTGATTTGGACTCTGGTTTGGCAATTGGAAACGTAAAAATGAACCAAGCTGAAAGACTCGTTGAGACTGATGTATTTAATTATAAAGATACAGATGGAGAACGCGGTATGTCTTTTTCTGCTTACAAAAACGTAACGATTACAGAAACAGACAGACTTATATCTAGTGATACTCTCAAATATGACGATTTAACGGAATTATTATCATTACAAAATGGGGGTAACATTTCAGAAAAAGATAAAGGTGTCAGCGGAGATAAAATTCAAATTCAGTATAAAAATAGCCTTATGGATGTTATTGATGTGAGCGGAAATGCAAATGCATGGCAGGATATCAAAATTAAAATTAACCCTGATAATCCAAAATTATATTCATTTAGAAATGAAATGTCGGGTAAACATATGCATGTCCAATTTGCCGATGATACCATGAAAACCATGAATTTGTTAACCATGGCAATTACTCATTATAACGTTATTCAAGACTCGCTCCTTATAGGAACGAATACAGTTTCCGGAGATACAGTCATTATGGACTTTGACACGGGAAATTTGGATAGGATAAGAGTCGTAGGAGGAAGCCGTGGAGCATTTCATCCTGAAAAGGGCAATGCAAAAGTCGATACCACCGTCATTTATTCTGCTGAATTTATAGATTATCAAATTGACCTTGAGCAAACAACGCTTCTTGGCATGGCTGAGGTGGAATATGAAGATACACGACTCACGGCTGGCAATATAAAAGTAGATTGGCGGACAAATATACTTGATGCACTACAAGAAGATGGAGTGATGCCCACAGTTTATTCTGGTACAAACGAACCGCTGGTGGGTGATAATATGGTATTTGATATGGTCGCACGTCATGGAAAAGTTGACTATGGTCAAACTGAGTATAATTCAGGGTTTTATTATGGTGACCAGATATATCGTGATGATCCGGACGTTTTTCATGTAAATGAAAGCGTTTATACATCATGTGAATTGGAAAAACCTCATTTTTATTTTACCAGTAATCGAATGAAAATGGTGGGAAATGACCGTGTGATTGCCAAACCACTGATATTATTCATTTATGATATTCCCATTATTGGAATCCCTTTCGCAGTTTTTCCCAATAAAGGTGGTAGGCGGCATAGTGGGTGGATCATGCCGTCTTTTGGGACAGAAGGCAGGCGGGGGACATTTTTCCAAGGACTTGGTTATTACTGGGCGCCAAATGATTATATCGATCATAAATTAAAAATCAACTTTTTTGATAAGCTCGGCTTGTTTCTAAACAGCACGTTTCATTACAAAAAGAGATATAAATATTCTGGCTCAATTTCTACAAATCTACGTCAGACAATTAATGAAAAGGATATTACAAATCTGTTTTCAAGTTTTTTCAGACAATATTCTGTCAATTGGAATCATAGTCAAAAAATGGATCCAACGCAAAATCTTTTTATCAGAGGTACGTATGCTTCCGGTGGTTTTCATCAAAGTGAATGGAGTAATGAAGAAACGCGATTGACTCAAAAACTTGAATCCAGTGCAAAATATTCTAAATCCTGGGTTGGTACGAAAAATTCGATAATTATCAATGTCTCAGACAGCTATGATTTGATGGCAATGGGGAAACGAGATGACATCTCAACTCCGGGCTATTTTTTGGTTGAAAGATCACAAAACCTGCCTAATGTCAGTTTTACCCATGGAAAGAGCCGACTTGCTGAAAAAGGTGGTCCGTTCGGATATTTGAATAATGTTTTTTGGGATTATTCTAATAGTTTAACACAAAACAGACGATTAGGTTGGGTGTTAAGAGACTCCACATTCCAATGGGAAAACGATATGGACAGCACCTCTTATAGATATGGAGATTCAACGGTTTTATTCTGGCAAGATTCGATTAATGTAAAAAGCCGAATGCTGCATAAATCATCTCTATCAACGTCTGGAAAATTTTTTGGTTGGCTGTCATTGTCTCCCAGAATTTCATTTTCAGAAAGCTGGATAACAACTTATACTGAATTAGATGATAATTATAAATTGAGATACGTTGATGGATTTAAGCGCAGATTGACATGGTCATCATCGCTTTCTGCCACAACAAAATTGTATGGTTTGTTCCCAATTTCATTGGGTCCGATAGATGCTCTCAGGCATGTAATGACACCTTCTGTGTCGTTTAGTTGGTCGCCTGATTTTTCAAAAAGACTTTTTGGTGAAGGATATTCACCTCATTTTCAGACATTTGAAGATACTGCTTTAGTTCATGACTTTTTTTCCAATACGCTTGCCGGTAAAACACCAACAAAGGAGTCCAAATCCATGGGTTTCAGTTTAGGTAATCAATTTCAGGCAAAGTTAAAAAATTCGGATGGGGAATATAGCAAAGTTGATTTATTGTCGTGGAGGTTAAGTACAAACTACAATTTTATGGCTGACAGCTTAAATTTAAGTCCCATCAATTCTGGCATTCGTTCAACACTGCCAATGGGCTTTGCATTAGATGTTTCCATGACGCATGACATGTATGCCGAGAACAATTATGGACAACGGTACAACAAAATGCTGTCCAGACCCCGATTGAAAAGCATCAGTGCTTCTACGTCCATTAAACTACAAGGTAGCCGTACATCAGAATCAGAACAAGCAGATTCAACTGCAAGTTCAGCTGAAAATGAAACAGAGATAATTACACAAGACTTCGATACTGGCGGTTACGATAATAATACTATCGCAGGAAAATTGTGGGATGCTTCATTTTCATTGAGGTATTCATATACGCCACGAACATTTTGCGCATCTATTGATGGAACCGAAACTTGCGAATCTGACCCCTTAATTAATTTTTGGATAAATGCAAATTCAAGAATACAATTGACAGAAAAATGGTCGCTTACCTATAGAGCACGATTCGACCTGGAAAACAAAGAGCTTGTCTCGCAAGGATTTACACTGGAAAGACCTTTACATTGTTTTGATTTTTATTTCAATTGGATTCCATCGGGATATAATAAAGGATATTATTTGAAGATCAATGTTAGGAATCCGGATCTAAGTGACATTAAACTGGAATCTCGTGGCGGGAAAAAATTCTGGGAACTATAAAAAAGGGGCAGGTAAACCTGCCCCCTCAGCGAATCAGCTCTTCTCCTATTGGCTAAAGAGAAGCAGCTGGAGCCACACTCCTCCGAATATGGCTATTAATTACCATCCAATTTCGCACCCCAAAGCGTTGTAAACCGGATGATTTCCCTCACGTTCCCTTTCAAAAATCGCATCAATAATATGGCAATATTTTGAATAAGAATGTGAGCTGGATTAAAAAAATAAATGTAATTGAGGGGAATTAAAAAAATTGTGAGGTAGTTTAAAAAAGAGGAAAGGGCAGAAAAATCTGCCCTTTTATTAACAATCGGATTTTCCGATAATATCCTCCTCCCATAAATTTGTATCAAAATTGTTAAACCCAACGGTTTAAAGCGCGCACAACATACAAGTTATACAAAATGTCATGCAAACAAAAAATAGTTAGCTCATTCTACTACGTTTCATTAGGTAATTTGAAAGCACTTTATCAAGCGGTTCATCCGTGAAAACACGAATGTAATCCATACGGTTTTTTCTGCAATGTCGTCTAAAAAAATTGCAGAATTCTTTTATTTCGCGAGTATAATATTCACGGATATGCCAAGGGTCTGTTGTTAATTTTTTACCGCTTTCCATATCGATAAATCGTGTGCGTTGTTTAAAGTCAAGGTCATATTCCCGCCTGTCAAGTACATGAAAGACAACAACCTCATGGCCACGATGACGAAAATGTTTTAATCCAGACAATACTTTTTCAGGTTCGTCAAACAAATCTGACACCAAAACAATTAAACCTCTCTTATTAATTTTTTCAGCAATTTGATGTAGAATAGGTGCAATTGATGTTTCTTCACC
>MDTE01017366.1_pt1 | contig 10136 bp, 10 predicted proteins | sample 811231 | NCBI WGS metagenome assembly MDTE01 (sample SAMN05326651, study PRJNA326480) | marine metagenome | isolation source: seawater | place: Indian Ocean: Red Sea | collected 2010 | reverse complement strand
GCTAAGGTTGTTGAGCCTGAAGCGCCCCAAGTTGCTCAACAAGAACAGGCTGAACCTGATACTGATTCCGTTGTTGCTGAGTCGGTTACTTCAGAAACTGAAACGCCGGAAGATACTTCTGTGGTGGGTAGTGTCACTGATGATTCCAGTGATCAAATGACTGAGCCCGAGGATGCTGTTGAAGAGTCCGAGGATGTTGTTGAAGAGCCCGAGGATGCTGTTGAAGAGGCTGGAGATGTTCCTGAAGATGAATCTGCAACGACTGAATTAGAATCTCCTGATGTTGCTGCGGAGCTTCTAGCTCTTGAAGAAGAGCTAGCTGCCCTGGAACGTGAGGAAGAGCAGCGTAAAGAAGCAGAAGAGGCTGCTGTATTGGATGTGTCATCCGATGATTTATGGCAAGTTGATACTCGCTCTAAGACTCCGTCGGATGCCAGTGAGACGGGCGGTATTCGTTTTGCTGAAGACATTAGTGGATTTAGAGAAACAGACCAGGGACGTCAGGGTGGTAGGCGAGGTGGAAGCAGTGCGCGGAACCGTCGTCGTCGGTAGGTTATGAATTGTGCTCAAGGAGTGAAAAGATGGGTGTTGAGCAACGACGCATCCCAACTCGCACATGCGTAATCTGCAGAAACCGGCGCGAGAAAAACATGCTTTTGAGGATCGTACGAACGCCTGAAGGTGACATTGTTTTTGATAAAACAGGGAAACTTAACGGCCGAGGGGCTTATGTCTGCAGGGCTGATGAACCCTGGGATGATGATGTTTACAGGGGTAAACTACAAGAAGCTCTTAAAATAGAGATTGATGACCTATCCTTGAAATTGCTCGGCCGGTCCATTGTTTCAGATGTAGCTGAGTAGAAAATTGAGTGAAAGGAACTGACTGGTATATGGCAGCACGTGGTGGGAAACGAGGTTTCCAGAACCGATCGAAAAGGACAGACTCAAACCTGACTGAGAATGGTTCTGCTGGCGCACGTGCCGCAATAGAAGATCAAGTTCCAATATCGCCTGTCGAATTACCATCTCAAACTACTGTCGGGGATTTAGCAGACATACTCCAAAAATCAAATGTTGACACGATCAAAGCACTAATGCGTTTAGGAGTTATGGCGACGGTTAACGAGACTGTGGAGTTCGAGGTCGCGGCCAAAGTCGCTGCGTCATTTGAAATTGGGGTGCTTAAGCCTAAGGATAGGATCGAAAGCGAAGCATCAATAAAAGTCGGCGTAGATGATGAACTCACCGATGATAATGCTGTTATTCGTCCGCCAGTTATAACAGTGCTTGGCCACGTAGACCATGGAAAGACCACTTTATTGGATGCTGTTCGCGGTGCGAACGTGGTGGACTCTGAGGCTGGTGGTATTACACAAAGTATCGGTGCATACCAGGTTGTCAAGGGAGATCAGCAATTAACATTTATCGATACGCCGGGTCACGCTGCATTTACGCAAATGCGTGCAAATGGAGCACGTGTCACTGATATTGCCGTTCTGGTGGTTGCAGCTGATGATGGTGTCATGCCGCAAACACTGGAAGCGATTGATCACGCAAAAGCTGCTGGGGTTCCAATTATCGTAGCGATTAACAAGATCGATGCGCCTGGGGCAGATATTGACAAGACGAACGCCCAACTCGCTGAACACGATATCATCGTCGAATCGTACGGTGGTGACGTAGTTGCTGTAAACGTGTCCGCATTAAAAGGTGAAGGGATAGATGATTTGCTTGAATCTCTCCTTTTAGTGGCTGAAATCCAAGAATTGAAAGCAAACCCGAACCGTTCTGGGATTGGAGTGGTGATAGAGTCCCATATGGACCGAACTCGAGGTTCGGTGGCATCTGTGCTAGTTCGTTCAGGGGTAGTTCGAGTTGGTGATAATGTTGTAGCGGGCACGTTTCGTGGCCGAATTAAGTCAATGTTGAATGGATTTGGTGAAGTGGTGACGGAGGTAGGACCATCTACTCCGATTGAGGTTCTAGGGCTTAATGGAACCCCTGCAGCAGGTGACCAATTCGACGTCGTGTCGACCGATAGGGAAGGTCGCGACTTGGTCAACACTCGTGAGCGGATTGCTAATAAGCGCAGAGATGCTAGAGCTGCGACGACTATGGCGGAAGTGATGAGGCGAGTTCAGCAGTCAGATTCTAAAGAACTTTTGGTTGTCATTAAAACAGGGAACCACGGTTCCATTGATGCAGTAAGCAACGCCGTTGAACAAGTGTCCAACGACGAAGTCCAGGTTCGTGTGCTGAGTGCGTCTTCTGGCGCAATTAATGAATCAGATATTCTCTTAGCTTCTGCGTCTGATGCGATGGTTATGGGATTTGAAACCTCGGTTGAGGCAGGCGCCAGGAGGCAATCAGAAGCGGAAGGGATCACTATACGTACCTACGACATTATTTACAATCTTATAGATGAAGTGGAAGATGCAGCTCGTGGGCTCCTTGAGCCGGAGCGGAAGACTATTGTGACTGGGCACGCCAATGTCTTAGAAATATTTAATCACGGTCGGCGCGAACAAATTGCTGGGGTTCGAGTAACCGATGGTGTCCTCAAACGATCTGGTCGTATGCGGGTCATCCGTAACGAACAAGAGATTTTTGATGGAGCAGTAACTTCCATGAGACACCTCAAGGAAAATGTTCGCGAGTTAGTTAATAATTTTGAGGGGGGTGTGATGGTGGATGGATTCCATGAATACGAAGAAGGCGATCAATTAGAGGGTTATGAAGTTCAGTTGACCAGGCGATAACGGCTTGGTGCCGATTAAGCGCTAGGTTTGACAGTTGGTCGCAGGAGTTGTCTAAGCATTGACGAGGCGTGGAGAGCGCGTTAATCACACTATTCAACGAGAACTCGGGGTTTTGATTGAGGGTTTGAACGATCCGCGTTTATCACCAGTGATATCCGTTACTGCCGTTGATGTAAATCGTGATCTGACCGTTGCAAAAATTTATGTAAGCGTATTGGGAACAGACGAACAGCGGTCCGATGCCATTGACGGACTTCGTTCAGCTGCAAGTCGCTTACGAATGGAAGTGTCAAATCGTATCGTGATTCGAACTATGCCGAAACTCTCTTTTTTTTCAGATGATACGTTGCAAACCGGAGCTGATATCGATCAATTGATCGATCGCGTGATTGCGCAGGACAGTAGAAGGCATTCGGATAGAGATACTGTTGGCGGTTGAAGCTATTATGTCTCAGGCTTTTGTCATTGCTGGCGGATATTTGAACATAAACAAGGCCCAGGGGTGGACATCTACGGATGTGGTTCGCAAGCTCAAGGGCATAACTCGGTCAAAAAAAATTGGACATGGTGGGACTCTAGATCCGATCGCTACAGGTGTCTTACCAATTTGCATTGGATCGGCGACCCGTTTCGCAGAAACGGTTTTGCTCGGTACAAAGTCTTACCGAATCAGTATCTTATTGGGCTCTTCGACCGACACATATGATGCTACCGGTGTGATGACTGCCGAGGCTAAATCATTCGAGGTTACAAGGAGCCAACTCATTAACGTTCTTGAGAGTTTCAAAGGTGAATTTCTACAGACTCCTCCTATGTATTCGGCTCTTCACCACGAGGGCAAAAGGTTATATGAATTGGCCCGCGCGGGTATTGAAGTAGAACGCCCTCCGCGTTTGGTGAAGGTGCTAAGCCTTCGACTTGTGGAGTTTGAAGAATCGAAGTTAGTTTTGGATATCGAGTGCAGCCATGGGTTTTACGCGAGGACACTTGCCAACGATATCGGTGAGAAGCTTGGTACATATGCTCATATGACCGGTTTGACTAGAACGCATGCGGGTCCATTCAAGATAGAGGATACCGTTAGTATTGAAGATGTTGTCGCACTTGCCGATACCGGTGATTGGCGTGATTTATTGATGCCTATCGATACTACGCTTCAGCATTACGGTAGAGTCGATCTCGATGCATCTCTAGTTGAAATGGTGAGACATGGTCGACCACTTTCGATAAGTAACGTTGGTGGCAATGGTGCTCACAGGCCCGGAGAAAGGATAAGAGCTTATACACCTAAGGGAGAACTGCTCGCTATATTGATATTCGAACCTGACCGCCTCAGGTGGAGGCCTGAAAAAGTGCTGTCTGGACTTTGATATTCGGGCTGGGAACCAACAACCTCGATAAAGTATTTGTTAAATTTTCTATCCATGGTCATGTTGTACCGACGCTTAGGCGTTTAGTAGTCTGAGTTGTTAATTCAAGTAATGCGAGTATGAAAATTGCACGATAGTCCACTTGGCGTAGTAGCAGAGTTAATTCTTCTTTTATCCATTATTTTGGTAGCGGCCAAAATAGGAGGAGAGGTTTCTGAGCGCTACTTAAAAATTCCTCCCGTGCTTGGTGAACTAGGTGCAGGGATTCTTATTTCACCATTTTTGCTTGGTGGTATCCATTGGTTTGGCGGAGGAGCGATCTTCGAGTTGCCTCATGGAGAAAGTGGTGGCCTTCCAGTAGAGCCGCAGCTTTTCTTTGTTGCCCAACTCGCAGCGGTGGTCTTGCTGTTTGAGGCTGGGCTCGAGACAGACCGTAAGCAGTTTATGAAATATGTGCGTCCCGCCACGGCTGTCGCTGCTGGTGGTGTTGTGTTGCCCTTTGTTATGGGATTTGCTGCCACGGTTATGTTCGGGTACGCCAGTATGGACTCGATCTCAGGGACTGTGCCTGCTCTTTTTGTCGGTGCGATTATGACCGCGACATCTGTTGGAATCACGGCTCGTGTATTAGCAGATATAAGGCGTCTTGATTCTCCCGAAGGCGTGACGATCCTTGCAGGTGCAGTGGTAGATGATGTGCTCGGCATAATCATCCTTGCGATTGTTGTGGGGATTTCGGAGGAAGGAGCTGTGACGGCTGGATCTATTGGTGTGATATTTCTCAAGGCGGTCGGTTTCTGGCTTGGCCTGATGATTATTGGCTCCTTGGTGGCTAATCATCTGTCAAAATTTGTGCTCTGGTTTAAGAGCGCGGGGGGAGCCCTGGTACTGGCGCTTGCTTTGGCGTTTATCGCCTCTGCTGTGGCCGAGATTTATTTTGGTCTCGCCATGATAATTGGCGCCTACACTATGGGCCTTGCCCTTTCTGACACCGAGTTGAAGCATCAGGTCGAAGGGCCGATGAGGTCAGTTAACAATTTCCTCGTGCCTATATTTTTTGTAGTTATTGGGATGCAGGTTGACTTCACTGCGTTTGGTGCAGGGGATACCTCTTTATCCGTCGCTATTGGTTTCGTAACCGTTTTGACCTTATTTGCTGTGTTCAGTAAGTTGGCCGGATCAGCATTGCCTGCTTTGTTAGTTGGATTTAACCGACGTGGGGCGACAAGAGTGGCGCTGGGGATGTTGCCCCGTGGGGAGGTCGCTCTAATTATTGCAGGAATTGGACTGACGGCAGGTGTTATTGGTCAGGATATTTTTGGAGTTGCGGTTGTGATGACCGTTGTAACGACGATAATCGCCCCTGTGCTATTGATCCCTGCTTTCCGCGGTGGCAGTGGGATTAAAGCCGATGATGAGGATGTTGACAGACCTGTCGAGTAGTGGCTTTAGGCAAGAAGTACTGCTTTCTGTAGGTTGTGCTTTGGATCGAGTAGTGGCAATCCTCTGTGGTTGTACGGACCCCGGTGTGGTTACCGGTTTGTGTGGGAGCCATCTGTTCGGTGAAGGTGTGGAGGTTCGCTGAATATAAAGGGTTCGTTGAGGAGGGATTCGTCTACTTCTATGCCGAGGCCGGGTTGGTCCAGGACCGTCACCTTGCCGGGTTCTATTTTTGGTTGGGAGGGAAAGACTGTGGGGTCGTATTTACCGGGTGCTTCGCTGATTTCCAGCCATGAGAAGTTGGGTATGGCCATAGCCATGTGGGATGTTGCGGCAACACAGATTGGGCCGAGGGGGTTGTGGGGCATTAGGTCTATATAGTGGGCTTCTGCCCAGCCGGCTACTTTCATGGCTTCTGTGAAGCCGCCGACGTTGCAGATATCCAGTCTTGCAAAGTTGGTTAGGTCGCGTTCGATGTAGGGCAGGAATTGCCACTTGCTGGCGAACTCTTCTCCGATGGCGAATGGGATGTTGGTCATCTTGCGGAGCTCGGCGTACGCCTCTGGTGTCTCGTCTCGAATTGGTTCTTCAACGAAGTCGAGTGTGTCGGGTCGGAGTTTGTTGCAGAAGGATGCTGCTTCAGCGACGGAGTAGCGGTGGTGTATGTCGATGCCGATTACTGGCTCCGGTCCGAGGGCTTCGCGGGCTGCGTTTAGGGCGGTGGCGGTCGCTGCGAGGGCTACTCGTGGCTCGAATAGTAGGTCTTCTGTGAAGTGCTGGTATTGGAGGCGAAAGGCTTTGAATCCAGAGTTCCAAAGCAGATTGCCCATAGCCACGACTTCATCTGTATTATCGCCATTGCCGGTTGCGAAGGTTGGGACCCACTCGCGTTGTTTGCCACCGAGCAGTTCGTAAACGGGTATGCCTAGCTTCTTGCCGACAATATCGTGGAGTGCGATATCGATCGCGGAGATGGCGGCGGTGAGTACCCGTCCGCCTTCGAAGTACTGGGATCGGTACATCTCCTGCCAGATTCGGCCTCGTTGCATGGGGTTTTTTCCGAGGAGGAATTCCCGGTAATGCTGGACGGCGCCCTGAACTGCTAGCTCCCGGGCAACCAGGCCTGATTCGCCCCATCCGTAGATACCTTCTTCGGTCTAGATTTTGACCAGCATCTGGTTGCGGGTGCCGACCACAACGGGGAATGTTTTGATGTCCGAGATTTTCAATTACTTGTAAGCGACCTGGCAGAATCCGTGGTTGCAGTACCCGAAGGGGTTTTTCCCCAGATATTGCTGATGCTCTTCTTCCGCGTAGTAAAAATTTCCGGCTGCTGTAATTTCAGTGGTAATTGTTCCGAAACCTGAGGCGTTCAGTTCTGATTGATAACGGTCTCGGCTTGTATTGGCGGCATTTACCTGGTCTGTGTTAGTTCCGTAAATTGCAGTGCGGTACTGTGTGCCTATGTCATTGCCTTGACCCATATGTTGCGTCGGATCATGGTTCTCCCAGAACACTTTGAACAGCGTTTCAAGGTCAACCTTTGAAGGGTCGAAGACTACTAGAACTACTTCGGTATGCCCGGTCCTAGAAGTGCATGTTTCTGGATAGGTTGGGTTTGGTGTGTACCCTCCGCTGTAACCTGCAGCGGTGGTGTATACGCCGGGTACCTGCCAAAAAAGTCTTTCAGCCCCCCAGAAACATCCCATGCCGAAAATGATCTGGTGCATGTGTTCGGGAAATGGTGGCTTGATCGATGTCCCATTAACGAAGTGGACGCCACTTATTTGGAGTGCGCTTGACCTACCGGGAAGCGCATCTTCCGGGCTGACCATAGGGGTTGCTTGGCGTGTAAAGAAGTTCATATGTTGGATGCTCACCTTTATAACTTGTCATGGTCAGGATATCTCATATTCGCTCGTTATACCTTGCGCGTTTGAGGTGGCGTATTCGCGCTTGTTGATCTGAGCAGGTGTATCGATTTATGTTTCTTCCTTTGAAACCAGCACATATATTTACTTGTTGGGCTGGCTAATCGTGAATAATCCGTCACAATGCAACTTTTGAGTTATGACGGACGCGTTGCGGTTTTGTTCTGTAGGCAGAAAATAACTAGACAGCAGCGATCCTGTTGATGAAAAAGTGAAACTCGTATGAAATTTGCCGACTTACTAATGCAAAACGCTGCCGAGCGCGGATTGAAGTACGTCTTCGGACTTCCAGGATCTGGATTCCCTATGGATGCGATGGAGGCGGGTCGTAAGGCCGGCGTTGAATTTGTACATGTAAGCCATGAATCGTCAGCTGCGATTATTGCTGCTTACTATGGTGCTGGACTAGATACGGCCGGTCTGGCTATTGGAGTTAAGGGCGTTGGCGCTGGGAACATGGCTGGAGGTATCGCAAACGTCTTTTTCGAGCGTAAGCCTCTAGTCTGCGTTTTTGAGGCCGGCCCTACGGAATCTAATGTTGATCTAGTTCAGGTCGCGGATCACAGTGCAATGTTCGGTTCGATTACCAAATCGTATAACGCGCTCGAGCGGTCTACCGCTAACGACACCTTGCGTGATGCGATTGCGTTGGCAACAGATGGTCGCAGCGGTCCGGTTGTTTTGGATTTCCCATCAGATTTCGATGATGGTGATTGTGGCGAATTACCGGTTCAATCGCCTCGATATGTGGAGGAATCTCCTCACTCAGACTCACTGGAACGAGCCCAGGCTTTGATCGATAAATCTAATCGACCATTGGTCGTAGTTGGGACCGATGTTGCAACCACAGGAGCCACAGCAGAGTTGATGACTTTTGTAGAAGCTATCGGTGCGACAGTTATCAGCAATATGGATGCTCGCGGGATCTTCCCCGAATCACACCCTCGCTGTGCGGGTGTGTTGGTTGGTAATTACATTCCAAACACACTGGAAGGAGAGTTAGATGATCTTTGTGATCTTGTTGTACTTGTAGGTGCCGATTCTCTTATGACACACGTTCCATGGGGCTTTAATATGCCGGCGATAGAGTTGGTTTCGCGCCCTGAATATAGAACTACGGTTTTGGAGCCTGAAGTTCGGGTGGACGGCTCTCTAAGCGAATCTCTAAAAGCCCTGGATGGGTCCGAATGCAAAGGTGTCTTGATAGAGGATATCGATTCTGCCAAACAGAATGTTTTGAAGTATTTTGAGCGCCCATCAGAAGCCACATTTGCGATCCAGGATATCGTAGCTACCTGTAGGACTGTACTGCCAAAAGATGGAGTTGTGGTTTCTGAGACTGGTGCATTCGTGAGAATGCTTGAGCATCTCTGGGAGTTTGACCGTTTCGGTGATTTTTTGGGAACTTCGGGTGGTCGGACAATGGGCCTTATGATTCCGGCCGCTCTCGGAGCAAAGATGGCTGCTCCGGATGTGCCCATGATCGGGATTGGCGCAGACGGATCGACTTTAATGCGGCTTGGGGAGTTGGAGGTGTTTGCTCGTATGAACGTTGCAATGCCATTGGTTATCGTCAATGACCGGGCACTGGGAACGATGAAGTCGCGACAGGTTTCTCGTGGGATGCCCGAGTTTGGATTGGATTTGAGCCCTGTGGATTTTGCTTCGGTTGCCCGTGCTTCTGGCATTAATGGCGTAGCGGTGAGTACTCCTGAAGAATTCCGTTTAGCGTTAGCTGATGCAATGTCTGCTAATGTAGCCACACTCATAGATGCACGGATCGACCAACAGCCCTACTGGGATAACTTTGCTCTTTCGATCGGAGCTATTCCCGAATGATAGGGATTGGATTGAACTTTTATGTACTATCGAATTGTTGAATCGGAAAGAAATATTCCAATAAGGAGTGGATACTAATGCGCCTGATACTAGTTGGTTGTGAATACGTAGGCACGACGACGTTGGCTAATGCAATTGATGATTGGATGGCCAGTTCAATGGGCGTGAGATTTTCATTGATTCATGATCATTGGAAAATTCCTCATACCTCCGGACATCCGGACGACTCGACTCCTGAAGAGCAGGCATGGCTGTTGAAGGCGACTCCAAAATTCAAAGAAATGCACCAGCGACATAGCTTGTATTATCACGCGCAGAGACCCAACATCAAAAATCCTGATGGCATGATTATAGGGGGAGCGATCGAGGACGCTGTTTATGGTCCGATGTTTTTTGGGTACGGAGGTAAGGATCATCCTTTGAATCGCGAAGTGGTCATGCACCAGTGGGAGAGCACGATACTCAGCTTTACACAAGACACTGTGTTGGTTCACGTTACCGCTGACCGTGATGTGATCGAACAGCGTATGGCAGATGATCCTCATGAGAACATGATTATCTCTGCAGGTGATATCGAAAAAGTGAAAGATCGATTTGCGGAGTTGGTTGACTGGTCGTTGTTACCCAACAAGATTGTTATTGATAACAGCGGTTCGATGGAAGAGACCATGTCTGAATTTGTGCGTAAGATCGAACCGTTTCTAACGGATTTCGACAGGTCTCGAATGGATGAGTACTCTTCTTGATCGAGTATTTGAAACTCGTTAACAACAGGCGAGTTAAGCAAATATGTTT
>MDTE01194601.1_pt1 | contig 10137 bp, 8 predicted proteins | sample 811231 | NCBI WGS metagenome assembly MDTE01 (sample SAMN05326651, study PRJNA326480) | marine metagenome | isolation source: seawater | place: Indian Ocean: Red Sea | collected 2010 | reverse complement strand
ATTGGACGCTGGGGTGTTATTGAAACATTAAAAAAAATTGAAGGAATGTTTGCCTTTGCTGCTTGGGATTTACAAGAGCGTGAACTATGGATAACTAGAGACAGATTCGGTGAAAAACCTCTTTATTACGGTGTTGTAAATGGGTCTTTTGTTTTCACATCAGAATTAAAAGCTCTAACTAATATTTCAGGGTTCAATGCAAAAATTGATCGAGAGGCTTTATACAAATATTTTCAATATTCATATATTCCGTCACCACTAACTATTTTCGAGGGGATGAAAAAACTTCCCCACGGGCATTATTTACGAGTAGTTGATTCTTCTCAGGAAATTTCAGCTGTGAAGTATTGGTCACCGATGGATGAAATTTTAGATACTTCTAATTCGTTTGATTCAGAAAATTTTTTCGAAGAGTTTTGTTTTGTATTCGAGAGAGCAGTAAATAAAAGGATGATAAGTGATGTTCCGTTAGGGGCATTGTTATCTGGAGGTACAGATTCTTCGAGTGTTGTTACTGCTATGCAAAAGAATTCCTCAAAACCTATAAAAACTTTCTCAATAGGCTTTAATGAGTCTGGGTTCGATGAGTCGCCATACGCAAGAGAAGTGTCAAAACGTGTAGGCACAGATCACAATGAATTGATTGTTTCACCCAAACAGGCAATGGAGGTTATACCAAAGTTGCCATTGATTTTTGATGAACCTTTTGCTGACTCATCGCAAATTCCCATGTATTTGGTTATTTGTTTAGCCAAACAAAAAGTAACTGTTGCGCTTTCAGGTGATGGAGCCGATGAAATTTTTGGAGGGTATGAACGGTATAAATATTTGTCAAAGTTGGCATGGTTGCGCAATAACCTCAACCCCAGAGTTATAAAGTCTTTGGGTAAATTTATTAACGTAATTCCATCAAGTTTTTTAGATGGCAGATATTTAGGTAGCTCAAAACTTTTTCTCCCAAAGGTTTTAAGGCATAGAACTTCTGAAAGAATGCATAAGTTAAAGAATGTTTTACTTTCTGATGGCTTTAACGACGATTACGAAATTCTAAATTCTTTTTGGCATGAGGGTAATCCATCTATTTTTTCGCTTTTGCCCGAAAACCAAAATCCTTCTATCGATTCTACGGACAGTGTTTTGGACTCTTTAGAAATCAAACAATATGCCATGCTAAATGATATGAATTCTTATCTTCCAGATGATTTACTTGTTAAAGCTGATAGGGCTTCAATGGCCGTTAGTTTGGAAGTCAGAGCTCCTTTTTTGGATTTAGATTTGTTTCGTTTGGCTTGGACTTCGAATGATGATTTTAATGGCAAGGTTCTATTGCGAAAATATTTGAGTGGAACTTTGCCTGATCATCTGATTAATCGACCAAAAATGGGTTTTGGAGTGCCTGTGGGTGATTGGATCCGGGGACCCTTACTAGAATGGGCGCAAGATTTGATTTCTCCTTCTAGTTTAGATGCAGATGGCTACATCGATCCGAAGATAGTTACCAAGTATTGGAATGATCACATTTCGGGAAAGTCTAATTTTGGTGCTGAGATTTGGTCGGTTTTAATGTTTCAAGCATGGAAAAAAGACTCGAATTATGGGGTCTGAAAAAACTCGCATCCTTCGAATTATTTCGAGAATGAATGTGGGTGGTCCTGCTTGGCAAGCAAGTGTTTTGACAGTTGCTTTAAACGATGATGAATTTGAAACTCGTCTTATATGTGGTGAAGTTGACGAGGGCGAATTAGATTTTCTTGAGTTGCGAAATATTGTTGTACCAATAAAAAAAATATCCACTTTAGGAAAACCTTTAAATTTTTGGAATGACTGGTTAACTCTTAAAGAATTAAGAAAAGAGATAAGAAATTTTCGGCCTCATGTGGTACACACACATACTGCTAAGGCAGGTTTTTTGGGACGAACTGCTGCTTTTCTTGAGAAGGTTCCAATAATTGTTCACACTTTTCATGGTCATTTACTAACGGGTTATTTTTCTTTTATTAAAACATCTGTGTTTACTGCTACCGAACGGTTTTTAGCTACGTTTTCAACTGCATTAGTTTCAGTTGGTGAGAGAGTAAGAAATGATTTAGTAGATGCCAAAATTGGAAAACTAGAGCAATATGTGGTTATACCACCTGGAGTTAAATTAGGTGTTATTCCTGAACGAAATAGAGCTCGTCAAGAATTGAATATTGGTCCTGAAATTCCAGTGATTTTATTTGTTGGAAGACTTACATCTGTAAAACGTCCGGATCGACTTATCGACTCGATAGTGCTCTTACTCGAAAGTGTTCCAAACGTTTTACTTGTTGTTGCAGGCGAAGGTGACTTAAGTGCACACACAAGAGAACTGGCGAAAAACCTCGGTGACTCTGTTCTTTTTTTGGGATGGGAAGATGATGTTGAGAAGCTTTATGCCGTTGCAGATATTGTTGTGTTATGCTCTGACAACGAAGGTATGCCGGTAACTTTGATTGAAGCTGCGAGTGCAGGTTTGCCAGCAGTAGCTACTGATGCGGGTAGCACAGGAGAAGTTGTGGTTCACCAAGAGACTGGCTTTGTAGTTGAAAAGTCAGATGTAGCTTTGGCGGAAGGGATGAGAATTTTGCTTGAAGATAAAGACCTTTTGAAAAGCATGGGTATTGAGGCTAAATCTCGAGCTGAAAAAAATTTTGGAATTGAGAATTTAATTTCTAGCTATTCAGAACTTTATAGAAGTTTATTATCTCATCCAGACGGAAAAGATAAGAGAGCTTGATGAAATCCCTTATAACAGGTGGTGCAGGTTTTATAGGGTCACACTTAGCCGATCATCTCATTTCAATAGGTGACGAGATAGTAATTATTGATGACCTTTCCACAGGTAGTTTGTCGAACATTGAACATTTGCAAGACAGGGCTGATGTGGAGTTTGTCCTTGGGTCAATTCTGAATTCAGATCTCGTTGAGGATGCAATTTCAAGAGTCGATTGCGTCTATCATCTCGCTGCAGCTGTTGGAGTTGAATTAATTGTAGATAAACCACTCGAAAGTCTTATGACAAATATACGTGGAACTGAAGTTGTTTTTGAGAAAGCTCACAAATATAACAAGCGTATTCTTGTCACTTCCACTTCAGAAATTTATGGAAAAAATGTTTCTGACAAGCTTTCGGAAGAAGATGATCGCATTCTAGGTTCACCTTTAAAGAGCAGATGGTCATATTCAGAGGCAAAGGCAATCGATGAAATTCTTGCTTATACTTATTGGCGCGAAAAAGGACTTGAGACTGTAATTGTTCGTTTATTTAATACCGTTGGTCCCAGACAAACCGGTAGTTACGGAATGGTAATCCCCAGATTTGTAAGTCAAGCCTTGAGAGGCGAAGCGCTGACTGTATATGGAGATGGGAATCAGACTAGATGTTTTTGTTCGGTTGATGACATTGTTGTTGGTATAACAGATTTGAGCAGAAAGCAAGAAGCATTTGGGAAAGTCTTTAATCTGGGCGGGGTAGAAGAAATTTCCATGAAACAACTTGCAGAAAAAATTATTGATTTTACAAGTTCAAAAAGTGAATTACGGTATGTTCCCTATGATGTGGCTTACGAAGAAGGTTTTGAGGATATGCAGAGAAGAATGCCTGATATTACTAGGGCAAGTAATTTAATAAACTTCACTCCGACCCGTAGCCTCGACGAAATTTTGATTTCTGTTATTGATAACCAAAAAAGTAAGCGTTAAAAATCGATGACCGGCTCTTTTTGGGGTTATTTACTAATTTTCGTTGGGTCGCTTTCAGGTTGTTTGCTTTTGACCCCATTCGCTTTGCGATTGGCACTTTTTTTCGATATCTATGATCAGCCTAATGGTCGCAAAATACACAAATCTCCAGTTCCTCATATAGGTGGTGTCGCGATCGTCACTACTTTCGCTTTAGCTATATTAATTGCTTCTGAGATTCGTTCTCCAGACGCAGGTTCAGGACAGATAAATTTGATTCTAGGACTCGCTTTATTCTTAGCTTTTATAGGTTTGGTTGATGACTTAAAAGGAGTTTCTCCTTTACAAAAAACAATCAGTCAGCTTATTTGTGGGATTTGTATCTGTTTAGCGGGAGACGGCGTTTCAATCTTTCAAATAGAGGTTTTGGATTGGAGCATAACTATTTTATGGGTCGTCGGTATCACCAATGCTTTTAATCTTTTGGATAATATGGATGGTTTGACTGCCGGTCTTGCGGGAATTGCAAGTTTAGCTTTTTTTGGAATTGCAGCGCTTAACGACCAGTATCTTGTAGCAAGCCTTTCCTTAGCTTTGGCGGGTTGTTCCTTAGGTTTTTTAAAAAAGAATCATCATCCGGCAGAAATCTTTATGGGTGATGGAGGTTCATTATTTTTGGGTTTCCTTATTTCTTATATTGGACTTAAATTGAGATTCGAAAGTCCTGTTTCAAGAAGTTTTTTGGTGCCGATAACAATTTGTGCCGTAGCAATTGTTGATACAACTGTAGTTGTGTGTTCTCGTCTGGCTAAGAGGGCGTCTCCTTTTCAAGGTGGTCAAGATCATTTAAGTCATCGTCTACTCAAGTTAGGTTTGTCTATCCCAAATTCAGTACGTTCGATTTACGCGCTGGCTTTAATTGTGGCGACAATTTCACTTTTTGCCGCTAGATCTGGCTCATTCTTGGCTTGGTTACTATTAATTACCATTTGGATGGTCTTGTCGTTTATATTTGTTTGTGCTTTAAGGGTGTCAACTGATTGAGAAAAAAAACTTCTTTATTGGGTTTCTTATGTCTATTTTAATGAGTCGTCATCCCATGGTTTTTCTTTTTCAAACCAAGTAATGGTTTCCTCAATACCTTTTGAAAGTTTTGTAGCTTCCACATCAGGAAAAAGCATTTGCAGAACTTTATTATCTGCATATGAATGAGTTATGTCTCCAACTCTTGGTGGAAGAAAATTTATTGGAAGACTGTGGCCCAAAATTTTCTCTATCTCATTGATTAATTCGAGAATGCTTGTTTGTGATCCGAAAGCCAAATTTACTGGTTCTGGATAAGTAGTTTGGTTTTCAATAGCTGAAATAATTATTTTGGTTACTGAATCCACGTAAGTAAAATCTCGAGTTTGGTTTCCATCGCCGTAGACAGGAAGGGGGATATTTTGGAAGGCGGCAGAAAGAAAAGTAGGAATAGCAGCAGCGTAAGTATGATGAGGTGGTTGGTGTGGTCCAAAAATATTAAAAAATCTGAAAGCTAAGACTGGCAAGTTATAGCAATGCGCCCATGCCAGAGAATAAGATTCTGTAGCTAACTTACTTGCAGCGTATGGACTTAGAGGTCGAGTGGGCAAGTTTTCAATTTTTGGGAGCTCAGGAGTGGCTCCATAAACGGAAGATGATGAAGCAACAATTAACTGTGTGTTTTTTAGTTTTTTTGTTATTTCTAAAATTTTTAGCGTTCCAGTTGCATTAATTAGATGAGTTGAAATTGGGTCTGCGACTGATCTAGGTACAGATGTTCTAGCTGCAAGATGAACTATTGCTGAACACCCTTCAGCGGCTTTTGACAATAGGTCATCATCTAATATTGAACCTTCAAAAATTTTAGCTTTTGTGTTTTCCAGGTTTCTCTTAAATCCAAAAGAAAAGTCGTCTATCACAATGATTTCAAAGTCGTTTGATTTTGATTCAAGAGATCGGACAAGGTTAGAACCTACAAAACCTCCTCCGCCTGTTATTAGAATTTTCATTTGCAGATAGCCTTCTTCTCGTTTTTATTATGTAAATTAAATCTTGGAAGCCCACTAAATAAAATCTTAGATCCTTTTGCCGACCACAATGTCCAGAGCGATAGAAACCACCAAGCAAATCTACCTTCCCAAATAGCCCAGGTTGCTCCTATAAGGATCACAAATGGGATAGTGATTCCAGTAACTACTTTAGTTGTTGTTTCTTTTCGGGAAACCCAGAAGCCGATTGCCGAGGTGACGTAAAAAATGGTCATAGATAACTTTAGAAAGTTATTTAAATTTTTTGAATACCAAGGCCTTACTTGTTTGAGCTCCCACCAAACTCTCTTAGTTCCGAGCTCTAGCATCGATAGTGGATTCTTAGCAATATATACAAGGAAAGCCTTATTAGAAGCGTCAAAATTATCAGGTTGAGGCATGTCTATTCTTTCTTCTTCCACACCATGTACTACTACACCATTCCATGCCTGAGGTCCAAAGTTATTAAGTTCATTTCCAGAGTTAAGTGTTGGTGAAAAAAGAGCAACCAAAAGAAACAGGGTGACAACAAGACCCACTGAAAAAGACTTTTTTATTTTTGTTGATGCAGTGTATGTCAAAGCGATTAGTGCAACTGTTGCTACAAATACAATTCCGTTTGGTCTAAGAGTTGCAACCACTAGCAGATAGAGAAAGATTTTTTTGTATGACAATGAATCTTTTTTCATGATTCGAATCAATTCTGATGCACTTAGGACAATAAAAGCATAGAAGAGAGAGTCTGTAAGAAGATACCTACTCCATTGAGCCACCATCGGGTGACATAAATAAATTGATGCTGCTAACCAACCCACCATTTCTCCATCAAGCTGGCGGCCCATTGTTAAGAGGGCCTTGGATGCTGCAAATACCACAGCCATTTGAAGAAAAAAAGTGAACCACTCTGATGAGCCTAAAAGTGAACCAAGATAGAGAATTGAGACATATCCTCCATAGCTCCATTCCGTGGCAGACAAGTCAGGAAATTTTTCTGCTAAAGAAAGAAATGAGTCACCACCTTGGATTGGTCCAAAAGAGAGTGAAAAAAGTTGTGTAGTAATAATTTGCCCTACACACAAAATAATCAAAAGGAAAAAGTAGTCAGAATAGTTTCTCTTCAACAAGGAAAAAATTCTTATCTTTGAAATACTCACAATTGCACCAATTGAACCTTAGTATCCCATAAGAGTGTATGTAATGAACTAGGAGACCAAGTGGAGTCTAAAGCAGTATGAAAAAGTGTCTTTCAGTAGTTATTCCATGTTTTAATGAGGAACCTCGTGTGCTGACTTGTGTTGCTAGGGTTCTGTCGGAAGAAGTCGTGGAAGAAGTAATAGTTGTAAATGATGGATCAGCTGATTCAACTGGGGAAGTACTTCGTTCAATAGATGACCCAAGATTGGTTATCATCGAACATGATGTGAACAGAGGAAAAGGTGCAGCCTTAAAGACGGGGTTTTCTCGGGCATCTTCAAGTTTCGTGATTATTCAAGATGCTGATTTAGAGCAAGATCCTGCAGACTATTCGCGCTTACTAGCTCCTTTGTTTGATGGTTCTGCAGACGTTGTTTACGGCACACGATTTTTGAAAAAGAAAAGACAACCAGATCAGCAATTTTCGCATTACTGGGCGAATAGGATTCTTACATTTTTGTCAAATTGGAAAACAGGTTTACGTTTAACCGATATGGAAACTGGTTACAAAGTTTTCCGAAACGAAGTAATTAGATCATTTGATATTAAAGAGCAGCGTTTTGGGGTTGAGCCTGAAATCACCGCAAAGTTAGCCAAAGAGAATTGGAAGCTCATTGAGGTCCCAGTTTCTTACAAGCCTAGGAATATTGAAGCTGGTAAAAAAATTGGATGGAAAGATGGGTTTCGGGCGGTTTTTTGTATTTTGAAGTATTAGCAAAATCACTTTTTAAAAGTAATTAAATTGTCGGAAGAAAGCATTTTGGTTGCGAATTCTTGCATCGTAGGGGTATTGGATCCTGCTAAGTTCAAGAATCTTTCGAGCATTAAATGTCTTCTAGAAAAAAGAAGTTTAGATTCAAGCCACCCCTGTCCTTTTCTTCTTATGTAATTTTCTTCGGTATCAAAATCATAAGGATGAGCGTGTGTCCAGTCACCTTGTGATGCAGATCTTGTTTTAACAACTTTTTGTAATAATATTTTGGGCGCGAGTCTAAGGTATGCACCACCAAACAACGGAATAGAAAATCGACGAAAACCAAAGACAGGAGTCGGAAGTTCAAGAAGGCCACATTCCCAAAGAAAAGGTTTTTTAGGTGCACCTGGAAAACCTGAAACTGGATTCAAAGCTGGAGTTAGGCTTGAAGAATAAATAAATCCATGTTGTTTTAGCAACTCAGGAGCCCAGAGCGTTTTTTTTGTTAGAGAGCAGAAAGGCGCTCTATAGCCTTTTGCAGAGATTCCAATCGCGTCCTCCAATGCAGTTAATCCTTTTTTTAGGTGTTCTTCGAAAAGTTTCGGACCCAATTCAGCCAAGGGTTGATGGTTGTATCCGTGTAAACCTATTTCATGTCCATTAGAAAAAAGTTTATTTACTAATTTTTTTGAAGTTTGAATCATCTCACCAACGATGAAGAAAGTTACTGAAGCACCAATTTCTTCAAGCGAATCTATTACGGGGATTATGACTTTTTCGAAATTTGAATCCTTAGACGATGTGGAGTGGTCTTCTAGATCAATAGTGACAAGTAAATGTGAGTCTCGATCTAGCGGCTTCTCTTTTTTCTTTAAAATCATATTTTGGTTATTCCTAAAGAGTATTTAAAAGTATTATTATTCTAAATGCATGCAGTTACACAGCAATTAATGCTCGAGGTTTTCCCTCAACATAAAAAATACTTAGATTTAGAATTTTTAAACTGGGAGTATGACCAGTCACCTTCTGGAACTGTAATAGAAGCTAATTATGATTTGAATGGAAAACGTCTGGGACATTATGCCGTGGTGCCCCAGCGGTGGCTATTTAATGGAAACGTCTGCAGATACGGTCTTTCTATCAACAACGCAGTTTCTGAAGAAACGAGAGGGCAAGGGATCTTCGCCAAACTTGGTCAAGAAGTATCAGATAAGTCAGCAAAACAGGATTTAAAAGCATTAATTGGAGTTTCGAATTCTCAAGCGACTTATGGGCAGGTCAATCGGATTGGTTTCAAGCAGTTTGAGGCGATGCCAGTCTTTATGGTCCCTCGTTTTCTGTCCGTTTCTATTTCAGATTTTATATTTGATTTTTGTGGCTTAGATGAGTTCCTAACGTGGATCGAAAATAAAAACTTTTTTGAGACCTCTGAGTCGAATCGTGGTGTTACTGATGCTCCTGTAAGACTGTGGGATCAATCAGAACTTTTTTGGCGTTTATCTGACCCGTCACATGACTATGTGATGATGATTAGTGACTCAATTGCGCTTATAGTCCACAACATTAATTTCTTATCTATTCGAGTTTCAGTAATTTTGAAGATTTTTGTCGATGTTTTTCATGATCCGGTTGACTTACGTTTTTTAGCTTCACAAGTATGTAAGAAAAATCGTTCTTTTTTTGTTTTGTATGCAGGTTGGAATCCTTTGATTGTTGGAAAAGGAATCAAGATTCACAGTTCTTTAAGACCGTCACCTCTGAATTTAATCATTAAGTCATTAGCATCTGATACTGATGAAACTTTATTAAGACCTGATTGGTTCGAGTTTTTGGATTTCGATGCTTACTAATAATCAGTAAAGAATTTTACTAATAGATTTTGATATTTTTGATTCCTTGAAGTTGGAACGTTTTTGTGAGACTTTGTAATAGACAAAATTATGGAAGTGAGTTATGAGTCAGTCTGTTGTAGTGGTGGGCCTTGGTTATGTAGGGTTGCCCCTGGCTTTTGAAGCCTGTTGCAATGGATTCAAGGTAGTTGGCTTTGACACTTCAAAAGACGTTTTAGAAAGTCTTAACTCATGTAAGTCGCATGTTGATGATATTGAAGATGATCAAATCAAAAAAATGTTTGATTTTGGTTTTCGTGTAACAGACGATCCCTCATTTGTGAATGACGCAGACTATGTTATTGTGTGCGTCCCAACACCTTTGTCAGACGATGGAATTCCGGACCTCGATGCAGTGGTTGCTTCGAGTAAAATGATCGCTTCTTGTATCAAACCAGGTGTTTTGGTTTCATTAGAGTCGACAACTTATCCGGGGACTACTGATGGAATATTTTTGAAGTCTTTGGAAGAAGGCAGTGGTTTGACAGCAGGTAAAGATTTTTCTTTGGTCTACTCACCCGAGAGAATTGATCCGGGAAATAAAGATTACAACCTTCGAAATACGCCAAAGATAGTGGGTGGTCTTACCGAAAATTGTGGAAAACGT
>MDTE01123640.1_pt1 | contig 10137 bp, 11 predicted proteins | sample 811231 | NCBI WGS metagenome assembly MDTE01 (sample SAMN05326651, study PRJNA326480) | marine metagenome | isolation source: seawater | place: Indian Ocean: Red Sea | collected 2010 | reverse complement strand
AGGCTACCGTCTTGGGCTCCGGCATTTGTTGTATAATTCATGGCCTTGTTACCCCCACTGCCTGGCATCGATTGGACCACGACAGTCGGATTCCCCGCAATGTGACGATTTACATGGCGGGAAAGGAGTTGCGCATAGAGACCATAGGCACCACCCATACTGCCACCAATTACAATTTTAACAGTTTTCCCTTTATAAAAATCCGCTACCTTGTCGGCATGTGCACCAAACGGTAAAAATGTAGCAAAAATTAATGCAAGACCGACTATCCTACCTTTCATAACAAAATCTCCAAAGTTTTTATTGCGGAATATAAAAACCCTAAATTATTCATGGAAAATGGTCAAATGATTGGCCTGTACTACTTTTCGAAAGTCCAACTATTTGGTATTTTTCTCTAAATTTTGGAGCCGACCATGCCGAGAGTTCTCAATTATGCTCAGTTAAAGGCATATAAACAGGACGGATTTGTTTCCCCGTTTGATTGTATTTCGTCAGAGCAAGCCGCTAAATTCCTTGGTATTATTGAGGATTATGAAGAGCTCCACGACGAAGATGTTAGCGTAAATATTCGTGTCCGGGCTGTGCTGGCCTTTAAGTGGATGATAGATCTTGCACGCCACAAAAAGATTGCTGGTGCATTACAGGATTGTATAGGTCCTAACGTGCTCCTTTTTTTATCTGGTGTCTGGTCTAAACGGCCAGGGACGGATACTTTTGTTTCTTGGCATCAGGACGGCGCTTACAACCCCTTTGACCGCAATACCGGTGCTACGGCTTGGATTGGATTGACTGATTCGACACCAGAAAAAGGAAATATTCGTTGTATTCCTGGGAGCCACTCGGAAGTAATTCCTCATAAAGAAAACTTTGATAAGGATAATATCCTCTCTCGAGGCCAGAGCGTGCCGGACGTGGATATCAGCAAGGCTGTAGATATGCCGCTCTTGGCTGGGCAGTTCTCGATTCATCATGAATTACTGGTTCATGGGTCAGCGCCCAATACGACCAATGAAAGACGACTTGGCATTTCTTTTGCTTGCGTACCAACAGAGGCTAAACCTCTTTCAGGGCCCCGCACTGGTATTTTAATAGCGGGTGAAAACCACCCCGGTCATTGGACACTTAATAAAGAGCCCGCATACGACCTCGATCCTATTGGAATAGCTGAACTAAAGTCTGTCCAAGAAGCCTATCGAGACCCGACATCCACAAAGCTTATTACTGAGGTTCTCTAACCCAAGCCTTTCTAGGCTGGAGATCCGGAGTAGGAGTACATATCAACTAGCTCGATGACGTTGCCGTCAGGGTCGGGAATATAAATACTTCGACCTGTTACGACGGCACGTCCTGTGCGCTCGTCCTCCAGCAGGATTTCAATTTTTTTATCCTTAAGCTCTTTAATGACCTGATCATATTGATCAGCTTCGATATGAAAAGCATGGTGGGCGTCGCGTTGTCGAACAGGTGCAATAGTGGTTTCAGTTTTCATCAAGACAATACAGTCGCCCGCAGAATCCAAAAATACCATTCCTCGCTCATGATTAGCATTGAGGAGTTTAAGGCCCAATACCTCAGTATAAAAATCAGTACTCTTCTTCGTATCGGTAACGGCTATGGTGAAGTGGCATACCCCTTTGGTCTCAATCATTTGAATCTCCTATATGCAAAATTTTATCGAAGGCTATGTGCCAACGAACAAAATATCTATTAGCCAGTTACTCATCCCACTCTGCGACACGCTTTTCACGGGTGTCTGTTGGTGGGCTATCCATATCTAAGATACTGTCATCATGTTCTGGTTCGTTAAGCTGCTGGAGTAGTGTCAGCCTGTCACCGAGTTCCCATACATGGGTGATGAGGTCTGCGCGTACAATGAAAATGCCGACGCCTACAAATTGTGCGAGTTGACCCTGTGGCTCGATGCCAAATATTTCGGCCTCGTGGGTGCCGCGATAGGTAAGGCATGCGGCAATTTTTTGTTCTTCAGCAACCAAGTCCTCTACTGAAATTCGAAAGTCAGGAAAAGTATCGTGAAGCTTTCTAATATAGTCTATTAATCCGGTGATGCCTTTGGTTTCTTTACCTAGTGCTCCATGGAAGGTCACGTCCTCCGTCATTATTTCTTCGGCGATCTCAAACTGATGCTCGTTCCATAACTCGTGATAAAATCGATTTACTAATAGCCGGTTGGCCTCTATTTGCTGTTCTGACATTCTCTAAAAATATAACCTTAATCTTTGTTTGTCGTTATCGAAGATTGGTTTATCATAAAACAATCGTATTGAGCCATCTCGAAGGCTCGCTTAATTCGGAGGTATACAATGGACAGTGGATTGGAACAGGCTCGAGACCTTCCGCAGGAAATTACCACAGAGACCGATACAAGAGATATTTTAGCCCGTGAAACTAAATATCAGATTGAGAAAGGGTTCAGGGACTGGACGATTGTAGATGTTGACGCGCATCACTCGGAGATGAGCTCTTGGCGAGAGGTTGTCGAATATCTCGATGACCCAATCCTAAAACATTATGGACAAGAGTTTCAGTCTCGGACAGGCGGCGCACCAGGTTTATCCAACGCCATGCCGGGTTTGCGTTACCAAGATGTAGGCGGACGTGTGCCGCATCAGACCCAAATTGGCGAAGCGGTTGAAGATAAAACCAATCATCGTGACGTCACTCTCATCCGACGTTCGATGGATGCGATGGGGTTGGATCATCAAATATTGTTTCCCGGTAATTTGTTGCAGCTTGGGACGCATCCTCAGCCAAGAGTAGAAGCGCATTTGGCACTCGCTTATAACCGTTGGGTTTGTGAACGTATTCTTCCGGTCGATGACAGAGTCAAAACTCTGCTCTATTTACCCATTTCTGAGCCTGACATGTGTCTTAAAATTATTCGTGAATTTGGAGATAACCCAAATGTATCGGGCTTTATGATAACGGCGGTTCGCTATAAGCCAGTGCATCATAACCAGTTTATTCCGATCTATCGTGAGCTCGAGGAAAGGGGCCTGCCGTTAGCATTTCATGCTGGCCTGACCTGGGGAGATGACTGGATGAAGCAGCTTGATCTTTTCATCTCGATGCACGCTATATCTTTTGTACTTTGCAATATTGTGCATATGACAAACTGGATCATACACGGGATGCAGGAGAGATTTCCTAAACTAGATGTTATTTGGATTGAGTCTGGACTCGCTTGGCTAGCCTTTCTGATGCAACGTTTAGATTCGGAGTATTTAATGCGGCCATCCGAAGCCCCTTTGCTAAAGAAGCTTCCGAGTGAGTACATGGCTGACATGTATTACACGTGCCAGCCTATCGAAACTTCCAATATGGCTTTGACAGAAGAGACATTTAAGGCGGTAAAAGCTGAAACCCAGTTACTATATGCCTCCGACTGGCCTCACTGGGATTTTAATCCACCTAGCACAATTTATGATCTGCCCTTCCTTGACGAGCAGGCGAAGCGCAATATTCTTGGAGAAAATGCTGTTCGCCTTTTTGGTATTGATACCAAAAAAAATAAGGCGATTTAAAGGAGAAAAAAATGTCAGAGTTGTATGTAGGACGCGATGATGAGTTTGAGGATCGGGGTCGAAAGGTCATTGTTCATGGAGACTTAGAAATCGGTGTGTTTTTTGTAGATGGCAATTTTTATGCTTATGAAAATAAGTGTGTGCATCAAGGCGGCCCGGTTTGTCAGGGACGAATTCTTAACCGTGTTGTCGAAATGATAGCCGACGATAAGACGAGCACGGGGCTGGCCTGGTCGGATGAAGACGTGCATATCGTTTGTCCATGGCATGGCTACGAATTCAATCTTAAAACTGGTGTCCATCCGGGTTATAAAAACGCCCGCCTTCGTCCGTTTGACGTAAAGGTGAAAGACGGGGAAGTATATGTCGTCACCTGATGATATTACTGACCCAACAAATGCAGCCTTTGACGCTGCAATTAAAGCCTTGGGTGAGGGTGATACGGAGAATATTCCCTCAGAAACCGTACAAAAGCTCCTGACCGCGGGAGCAAAACTCTATTGTCGAAAATTGACAGAAGAAGACGATTATTTTCCACCGTTTAGGAAAGAGGATTTTGTTACTGCTACAGATGCGGTGGTTGCTATTGCGGAGATGATGCGCTCGGCAGACCTCAATACTTTTGACCTTGCTATGTGGATGTCGCGCCCGCATTCTGAGTAAGATTAAAACGCATTTCATAAATTATGTTATTTCGCCAATATCCGTCATGGCGCTAGAGGTGCTTGGCCTCGGGCGACCAATTCCCTATTATCCTGGTCATCATTTTAAATAACGACGATTAAAGGATTGGACATGTCCACCTCTACTGCGCCGGCTCCAATTAATGCTTCAAAATCTAAAAAATGGGCTAAATTTAGTTGGGAAGACCCACTTTTGTTTGAAGACCAACTGACTGAAGAGGAGAAGTTGGTTCGCGATACTGCGCATCAATATGCACAGGAAAAACTCATGCCACGAATTCTCGATGCAAACCGCAACGAGAGTTTCGATCGCGAAATTATGAATGAAATGGGAGAACTTGGTTTATTAGGCTCTACACTAGATTCCAAATACGGTTGTTCTGGTGTCAACTATGTTTGCTACGGCTTGGTGGCCCGCGAAATTGAACGTGTTGATTCTGCTTATCGTTCAACTCTGTCGGTGCAGAGCAGCCTCGTGATGTGGCCTATTTATGCTTATGGCACCGAGGCACAACGACAAAAATATTTGCCAAAACTAGCGACTGGTGAGCATGTCGGTTGTTTTGGCCTCACCGAACCGGATTACGGTTCCGATCCAGGGGGAATGATTACCCGTGCTGAAGCCGTTGATGGCGGCTATCAACTAACTGGGGCTAAAATGTGGATTTCAAACGCCCCAATTGCCGATGTGTTTGTTGTTTGGGCTAAGGACGATGAGGGCGTGATTGGCGGTTTCATCCTTGAGAGGGGCATGAAAGGACTCAGCACCCCTAAGATAGAGGGCAAGTTCAGCTTGCGTGCTTCTTTGACCGGTGAAGTGGTTATGGAGGATGTGTTTGTGCCAGAGGAAAACCGTCTTCCTGGCGCGAGAGGTTTGAGTGGTCCGTTTGGGTGTCTTAATAATGCCCGCTATGGTATCGCCTGGGGCGTAGTGGGTGCCGCAGAATTTTGTTGGCATGGCTCGCGTGATTACACCATGGAACGAAACCAGTTTGGGAGGCCGTTGGCGGCTAATCAGTTGGTCCAGAAAAAGCTTGCGGATATGCAAACCGAAATCACTGTCGCTCTGGAGTCCTGTCTGAGACTTGGACGCCTTATGGACGAAGGCAATTGCGCGCCAGAGGCCATATCATTGATGAAACGTCACTGTACTGGCAAAGCCCTTGATATTGCTCGGACAGCCCGGGAAATGCATGGAGGCAATGGCATTGTTGATGAGTACCATATCATTAGACACGTAATGAATTTGGAGACTGTCGTTACATATGAGGGGACGCATGACATTCACGCTCTTATTCTTGGCCGCGCACAAACAGGGATCCAGGCCTTTAGCTGACCTAAATTATAGTAACCGTACCCCTTCTTTTCTTGGCAAGTAAGCTGCAGATATCAGAAGAGATTGGCTAAAGAACGAAATTGAATGATGATCAAACCACTTTCTCATATTCGTGTGCTTGATATGAGCCGCATCTTGGCTGGCCCTTGGGCGGCCCAAACCTTGGCCGATCTTGGCGCTGAGGTAATTAAAATTGAAAGGCCCGAAACCGGGGATGATACGCGCACTTGGGGGCCTCCATTTATTAAAGATAAAGAAGGTAATGAGACCAAAGAGTCCGCGTATTTCCTTTCGACAAATAGAGGGAAAAAGTCGTTGGAACTCGATATCTCTAAACCCGAAGGTCAAGGAATTCTACGTGACTTGGCAGCTAAGTCAGATATCCTAATTGAGAATTATAAGGTCGGTGGCCTGGCGGCTTACGGACTTAGTTATGAAGATCTCAAGAAAGTTAATTCAGGTCTGATTTATTGTTCTATTACGGGGTTTGGACAAACCGGCCCGTTCAGTACACGAGCGGGGTATGATTTCTTAATTCAGGCTATGGGCGGGTTAATGAGTGTGACCGGCGAGCCTGATGGAAGCCCTGGGGCGGGGCCTCAAAAGGTTGGTGTTGCGCTAACAGATATACTCACGGGTCTTTATACCAATATTGCGGCACTTAGTGCTTTAGCGCGCCGAGAGAAGACAGGCGAAGGTTGCCACATAGATATGGCGCTCCTAGATGTGACGACCGCGACTATGGCTAACCAGGCTCTTAACTTTCTAGTTACGGGTGAAGCGCCGACGCGGATGGGTAATGCCCATCCTAATATTGTACCCTATGAAGCTTTCGAAGCATCGGATATGTATTTAATTATAGCCGTAGGGAATGACGGGCAGTTCACTCGTTATGTCAAAGCCGCTGGTCATGAGGAGTTGGCTAATGATGAACGTTTTTCTTCAAATGCTGCTAGGGTCGCAAATCGAGACGTCCTTATTCCAATAATAAAAGAATTTATGAAAAAGAAGACTGGGCAGGAATGGATAGATGCGCTGGAAGAAGTTGGTGTGCCATGTGGGCCGTTAAATAATATGGAGCAGGTTTTTGACCATCCTCAGGTACAGGCGCGAGGTATGAAATTTGATCTAGAGCATCCGATGGCGGGAACGGTGCCACAAGTAGCGAGCCCTATCAAATTCACTGGGGAACAAATTGATTATCAAGGAGCACCACCGACATTAGGACAACATTCATTGTATGTGCTAAGCGAGGTGCTAGGCCTGACAGAAGAAAAGATTTCTGAATTACAGAAAAGAGAAATTATAGGCAAATAACGCCCCCAGTAACTTGCATTAGTATCACTTTCTTAACACAAAACTAGCCGTTATAGTTGATTGGTGTACAAACAAGTTTAGAATTTAGGGTCGTCACATAAATGGCAGCGAAAGAGGGCTATATACTGGAACGACAGGCAGGCCATTTACTTCGTAGGGCGCATCAACGACATTCCGCAATTTTTCAAGAAAAAATTGGTGATGTTCAGTTAACGCCTCTCCAATTCGCAGCGCTAGTCAAACTAAGGGATGTAACGGAGGTTTCACAGAACCACCTCGGTCGGCTAACTGCAATGGACGCGGCCACGATGCAGGGCGTTATAAAAAGGCTAGCGTCGAGGAATTTGATCAAAAGGCGGCCCGACCCTGATGACAGGCGGCGTTTAATCGTAAGTCTTAGCTCAGAAGGTTATGAACTAGTTAATACTTTGGTCAGCAGTGGTAACGATATAACCGCGCAGACGCTTGAACCCCTTTGTCCTGCAGAACGCAAACAGTTTCTCGATTTGTTAGCGAAGTTAGCGCAGCTTAGCAGCAATGACGCGTCAGAATAATTCAGGGGGTTAACGGGCGGCATTGAGGCCTGCAATCATGTCCTCGATTGTACTAAATTTTTTTCTCGGGGATGGTGCAGTGGCTGCAGTTTCCTCCAACATCTTAATAATTAGCCAGTCATCGAATGAGACGCTTTGGAGCTTACGCTCGTTGAGGAGATTGTTGAGCTTTTCTGGCCCTGGTTTTTTTTCGCCACTAAAGTCGGCTATGAGTAAGTCCGTAACCGCATAAGAATCCAAACGATTAGTTCCAATAGTCCCTGTGGCACCACGTTTTACCCAGCCCGCAGCATAAACGCCTGGGCTAACGCGGCCGTCCTGATGTTTAACGATGCCGCTACGCTCATTGAATGGGATCCCCTCTATAGCTTCCGCACGTGACCCAATACAGGTGATCACCATCTCGCAGCGTATGTCAAATGTATCGCCAGTACCAACACAGCGCCCCGATTCCACCTTTGTCCGTTCCATACGAATACCCTCAACTCTTTCGCCGCCAAGAATTTCTATAGGTGAAGCAAAAAATTCAATATGAACGGTGCGGCGTTTCTCATTGGCTTTGGCCTGAGATAACACCTTAAGGGTATCCAGGATGCGCATCCGAACTTTCTTTTCACGATCATCCATAGATTCAGGCATGTCATCGGGTAATATAGAGCCGTCGACTACAGTCGTAGCAGCATCCAGCAAACCCATTTCCTTAAGCTCGTTATTGGTGCAGGCTGCTTCAAGCGGCCCACGGCGCGCAAACATATAAATATCTTTGAGAGTTGCCGCATCGATGTCGGTCATCGCATAATCGGCTATATCGGTTGTTGCCATCTCCATCGGCGTTCGCGAGAGGACGCGAGCTACATCAATAGCGACGTTTCCAATCCCAATTACAGCAGCGGTACTGATATTGAGGTTGGGGCTCAGGTCTTTAAAATCTGGATGGCAGTTATACCATCCGACAAATGCATTTGAGCCAAAAACACCCACTTTATCTTCGCCAGGAATGCCCAGTTTGTTATCGTAGGGAGCGCCATATGCGAGGACAACTGAATCGTATATGGCGCTAAGTTCGTTGAGGCTTACGTCGCGACCCAAAGCTATATTGCCAACATAGCGAACGTTATTATTTTCGGTAATTGTCTGAGTATATTTCTGATCGACCCGCTTGGTCTTTTGGTGGTCTGGTGCGACACCGCCGCGGATAAGACCGAAAGGTGATGGTAAACGATCAATAATGTCAATTTTACAGCCAGGAGCCTTTTCTAATAACGCCTGCGCTACATACATGCCCCCTGGACCGGAACCCACGATGGCGACACTGCGGTCGCTATACCCACTCATTCTTTGATCCGCGAATTAAAATTGAGACGAAAGTTGATAATTTATGATAGCCCACCCGCATATTTATGAAACCCCTGGGTCTGAATTTTCTTCATTAAAAAAATATCGAAGAGAGCTCATGATTGGGACTGTTGCTGGCTGATTTAATAATAGATTAAACGACGGTCCAGGTTTTACCCTTGTGCATTAGTTCATTAACTGGGATCGCTGGAGTTTTATCTTTTATCTCGTTTATTTGGTCATAAACAGATTCGTTAAATGATAAACCGGGATCACGAAAAATAACACCAACAGCAACAGGAAAATTGGGCGGCTGCATGCCGGCGAGCATTAAGGCTAATGGGCGACTAGTCTCGTCATGGACTAGGATATCTTCTTCAGTAACACCATTTTCTCCGATAGTAACAACCTCGAGTTCCATCGTTGTTGGGTTTAGTCTAATTCCCTTATCACTTTCTTTCCCAAATAATAGTGGTTTGCCGTGTTCACATTTGACCTGACCGTCGGCTACATTGGCTTTGTCGGTGAACGAAGAGAAAACACCATCATTGTAAACGATACAGTTTTGAAGAATTTCGACGAATGACGCCCCTTTGTGCTCCTTCGCTTCCTGAAGTAAGCCGGGAAGTACTTTTGCATTAGTGTCGTGAGATCGAGCTACAAAGCGGGCGTTACACCCTAGAGCGTAAACACAGGCTGAAATCGGTGCGTCAACTGAACCAGCTGGGGTGGAAGGCGACCGCGTTCCGACTTTTGAAGTTGGCGAATATTGTCCTTTAGTTAGTCCATATATTTCATTGTTGAATAGGAGTACCTGGACATCAATATTCCTGCGCAAGACGTGCAGTGTATGATTGCCTCCGATACTTAACATATCTCCATCTCCCCCAATAACCCATACATCCAGGTCGGGATTAGAGAGCTTTACCCCAGTGGCTACAGCTGGGGCACGACCGTGGATTGTATGAAAGCCGAAAGTGTTTAGGTAGTATGGGAAGCGTGCGGCACAGCCTATGCCAGAGATAAATACAGTATTCTTTGGGTCGGCTTGCATATTAGCTAACGCTTTTTTTACGGCATTTACGATTGCATAATCGCCGCAGCCAGGGCACCAGCGCACCTCCTGGTCGGAGGCGTAATCATTTGGTTTTAGTTTTTCGGGTGCGGTTTGAACATTCATTAATTAGTCCTCCAACCTATTCTGGATTTCCTTTTCCAGATCAGCAACTTTGAAAGGCTGGCCTGTAATTTGCGTTAATGACTCCGCGGGTACGAGATACTCAGACCGAAGTAACGTCACGAGCTGCCCATTGTTCATTTCTGGTACTAAAATTTTTTCAAATCCACCAAGTAGCTCACCGAGATTT
>MDTE01180703.1_pt1 | contig 10138 bp, 8 predicted proteins | sample 811231 | NCBI WGS metagenome assembly MDTE01 (sample SAMN05326651, study PRJNA326480) | marine metagenome | isolation source: seawater | place: Indian Ocean: Red Sea | collected 2010 | reverse complement strand
GAATCCCATTCTGGGATTTCGTTATATTCTATATTTTCATGAAATTTTTTAGCGTCTATAGAAATAGATTCAATAAAAATATCCTGATATTTTTGTTTGTTACTCATTATTCAATGTTTAAAATAATATCCTCTACAATTTTTTCTGGTGTGAGTCTATACTTTTCTTTAAGAAATTTATAATTTCCACCTTTGCTATAAGTATCTTTAATTCCTAAAAATAATTGTTTTGGTGATTTTTTTAAACTAGATTTATAGTCTGAAATGGCACTTCCCAAACCGCCAATTACATTATGTTCTTCTATAGATACAATTAACTTTGTTTCACAAGCCTCTTCTATTGCAAGTTTATCTATTGGTTTTATAGTATGCATATTAATTACTTTGCTAGAAACTTTTTTCGATTCTAAAATTTTTGCTGCTTCTAAACTTTGATAAACCATCGCTCCTGAACTAAAAATGGTAATGTCTTTTCCTTCTCTTAAAGTAATTGATTTTCCAATTTTAAATTCATAGTCTTTACTATAAACAATAGGATTATTAGATGACCCCGTTAGTCTTAAGTAGGAAGGTTTTTCTGAATTTACTGCAGCTTCTAAGGCTTTTACTGTTTCTAAAGAATCTGCTGGTGAAATAATTGTCATTCCAGGTATAGATCTAAGAACTCCAACATCCTCAATACAGCAGTGAGTATAACCTAAAGTTCCTAGTGCTAAACCACTAGCAATACCCACCATACATATTTTCTGTCTCATGTAACCTAAATTAACCTTGATCTGTTCACAGCATCGCATTGTTTGGAAAGGAGCAAAAGTGGTTGTAATTACATTAAAATTTTCACTAGCTAATCCAGCGGCAACCCCTATCATATTTTGTTCAGCAATACCTAGATCGAGATATTTTTCTGGAAAAGTCTTTCTATATCTATCTAACCCTGCGGACGTTGAAACATCACATGTTAAAACCATAAGGTTATCAATCTGCTTTGCTAATTCTAAGGCAGCAATTCCTACTGTAGCTCTGGCGCCTATAGTTGACCACATCTTTATATCTCTATCTTTAATAATCATTAAATTTTACTTTTTTTCTAATTCTTTTAGGGCTTTTTCGTAAATAGATTTACTTAATACTGAGTGATGCCAATCATTATTATTTTCAGAAAAAGAAAACCCTTTTCCCTTAATTGTATTTGCTATAATCGCCTTAGGTTTGGCAATTTTGTTACTTTCTTTAAAAAAGTCGCAAAGGTCACCTATATTGTGTCCATCAAGTTCAGTAGTATGCCAACCAAAACTTGACCATTTGTCTTTTAGATTTCCAACATTCATTATTTCTTTATTTGAGCCAGTTTGTTGAAAATTATTTTTATCAATTATCACGTAAAGATTATCGAGTTTAAAATTAGGTGCAGCCATAGCTCCCTCCCATATTGAACCTTCATTGCATTCTCCGTCTCCAACAATAACGTATACATTAAAATTCTTTTTCTTTTTTTTTGCTGATATAGCAACACCTATACCAAGAGACAAACCCATTCCTAGCGAACCATTTGAAAAATCTATTCCTAAATCTCTGTTTATAACAGGGTGTCCTAAAAGATTGGTTTCATTTTTTTCAAAAGTTTTCAGTTCATTATTTGAAATATAGCCAACTTCGCACAAAGCAGCATAATATACTAAACAAGCGTGTCCTTTGCTCAGTATAAATCTATCTCTTTCATCCCAATTAGGATTTTTTTTATCAATTTTCATTTGATAAGCAAATAACGTTGAAACAATTTCGGTAATAGATAAAGCTCCACCCAAATGCGCGCTATCAGCTCCAGCTGATACAGCCATTTCAAGTATGTGTTTTCTAAGTTGTAATGCGAAGTTTTCAATTTTTTTTATCTGGCCCTCTTTATTGCTATCCATTACATTCCTCCATCGACTCTTATAACTTGACCAGTAATATAACTCGTTAAATTTGATGACAGTAAAAGAGCAACATTTGCAATTTCTTCAGGATTAGCGATTCTTCTTAATGATATCCTTGAAACCATCTCGCTTATGATTTGCTCCTTATGGTTTTTTTTCATCATGTCTGTATTAGTAAGGCCCGGAGCAATTGAGTTTACTCTGATATTATGCACGCCAAGTTCACGTGACAAGACTTTTGCTTGAGCAATTATAGCTGCCTTTGCTGATGCGTATGCGCTTCTACCTTCATTTCCGTCTAATGCAGAGCTTGAGGAGATATATACAATGCTTCCCCCTTTATTTTTTATCATAGATTTTAAAATATACTGGGTAAAAGTTGTTTGTGAAAAAAAATTAATCTCAAACAATTCTTTCAATTTTTTTCCCGGTGTCATTTGAAATATAGAAGTATGTATAGTTGCTGCATTATTAACTAAAATATCTATGGGTTTATTTGAGGCTATTATCTTATCAGAAGCTTCTTTTATTGTTTTTTCATCATTTAAATCAAATTGAATAGGTATTATTTGATTATTAAATTTTTGTTTTAGTTCATTTATGAAAGATTCAAATTGTTCATCAATATTTCTTACACAAGCAAAAACTCTCGCCCCATTCGCAGAAAATACTTCAAGTATTTTTTTGCCAATACCTTTGTTACATCCTGTAACAACTGCTGTTTTATCTTTGAGAAGCATTACTTAATAAAATCTTCTTGAGAAAAAATATCTTTGGCTAATGCAGGTTTAAATATTGTTTGACCACTTTTTGTCATAAACTTTTTAATAAATTCTTTGTCTTCGCCTGCTAAACAAAGATCGCTATGATTTCTAAAATATTTAATACTAAAGCCATAATCGACTATTTCTTTTAAAGTATTTTCAAATATATTTCCTATTTTGATATGAACATAAGGACAAACCAAAACATCACCTATAGGTGTAATATATAATCTATTTACCGTTGTGCATCCTAAAATTTTCTCATGATTTTTATCAAAAGGATTCCAAATATTTCTTACTAAATTTTTATACTCTTTTCTAATTTTTCTTAAATACTCACGATCCTTTTCGTCGCAAATTATATCTGTCATTTTTTGCCACATACCAGATGGAACCGCGACATTTAAAAGTGTTTTGTAGTTATTGTCTTTTGAATAATCTAAAAGCTGTTTAAAATGTTCAGTGTTAGCATTGTAATGACCTACGGTAATATTTAAGTATGGATCCATACCAGCATTTTTAACATGTTTAAGTCCCTCTATTGCTCTTTTCCATGATTCTTTTCTTCCTCTTATTTCATCATGAATTTTTTCGTCCATACTATCAATGCTTACTGAGACTCTGCTTACTTTGTACTTAGCTAATTTTTCAGCCATTTCTTTGTCAAGATGATAACCATTTGTTGTGAGATACAAATAAAATCTTTCCGGTTTGATCGCTTCTAAAACTGAAAACAATTTATCTGGTTGTAAGAGTAATTCGCCACCTTGTAAATCAAATTCAAAATATCCTAACGCATCAGCTTCGTCAGCAAGCTTTCTTATAGCTCCAAGATCTAAATACTCCTTAACGTGATCACCTTTTGGAGAATTTGTAAAACAATATTTACACCTAAGGTTACAGGCGTTATTAAAATTTAAATCTATTCCCCTTGTTTTATTTCCAACTTTACCATCATTTTTTTGTACATAAGAATAAAAATTTCTTAGTTTTTCTACCAATCTTGGTTTGTTTAATAATGAGGATGCTATCGGCATTTATATTTTTTAACGTTAAATTCTTTTATATTGTAGAGGTTTCCTTGTTTGCTGCGCTGATTTTATTTCTGGTACAGTATAATCTCGTCCACTACAATAAAGACAGGCTGTTAAGAAATCTTTATTATAAACTATATCTTTAATTTTTTCCTTAAGTGAAACAATTGAAATTTTCTCATCACAAAGATCTGCAACATCACTTCTATCTTCAGGTATCGCTCTTAAGTTATGAGCGTTTGCTGAAAAAGGACATCTATAAAATTTGCCATGCAGAATACTCAGCACTTCACTGTTACAACAGTTGCTAAACTTAATTTTATTTTCTTCTTCAGTTTTTTTTTGGAATGGTAAGACCCTCCCACAATCTTGCCAGGTAGAAACTAGGTTGGTTGTATATAGAATATTATTTTCCTCTAAAACTTTTATTATCGCATCATGATTCCTGCAAACTTTCCCATAATTAGAAATATCCAACATTACTTTTTTATGTTTTAGACAAGCTAGATTATCTCCTTTTGGTATTATTGTAGCATTAGTATAAATTACAATTTTTTCAACTTGTTCATAATTTTTCAATCTATCAACCACTTTATGCATCTCTTTATGCATAAATGGATCACCGCCAATAACTCTAAATTCGTGAATTTTATTTACACAAGACATAAATCGATCGACAGCTAAAAAAAGTTGATCTAAATTACTATTTGTTGGTCTTTCATAGTATTGCATGAGATTAGAACAATCCACGCATTTTAAAGAACATCTCTCTGTAATTTGAACATCGAGTGATTTAATATTTAAAAGTCCTTTTGAAATAAATTCATCCTTGGAACACATTTTAGAATAATAATCTATTCTTCTCTCAAGTTTTAAAGGATGTCGCGTCCAGTTAGTATTACCAATAGATTCTGGTTTTGAAAAATCAGTATTTTTTAAAAGTTCTGAACAATTATAAACTTTATTAAAGCCTTCCTTTTTTAACTCTTTACTAATTGTGCTAACGTAATTATTGCTGATGAATACATTTGCATCTTTATCTAACTTTTTTAATGCATCCATTGATATAACTTTAACGCCGAGGTACTTGGAGCCATGCTTTTTTGGGTCGTTATCACAAAAAAAATCGACCGCTATACCTATTTTATTTAATGAATAATTTGATAGTTCACCAATATCTCCTGCGCCAAATAAAATAACTTTATTTTTATTTAGTTCTAATTTATTTTTCAAATTAGCAATATTGTAATCAATCATAATAGTTTATTGTGTATCAGTTAATAATGTTCAATAATTGAACAGTAGCACTAATACTCTAGTCGATCAAGGTACTGCAAAATATGATTCTGTTAAAGGTAAAAAAACGTAAAGAGTTAATAGTTCTTAATACTTATGGTAATTTGGCTAATTTACTAACTTTAATATGCCTCACGCGTTAAAAATTACCTAAATTAATGTTGGTTAGACCAAAGAAAAATGTAAAATTTGTTATATTGCCCTGTAATATCAAGTATAAAAAAACTATCAGTAGAATTTAAAGTGCCTTTATTCAGCATAATCATACCTCTTTACAATTGTGAGAAATTTATCGAAAAATGTTTGCTTAGTGTATTGAGTCAGAATTTTTATAATTATGAAATTATAATTATAAATGACTGTTCAAAAGATCTTAGTTTGAAAATTTGTCAAAAATACAAGAAGAAATTTTCCAGAATAAAAATTATAAATCAGAAAAAAAATAAGGGTGTTTCTAGTAGTAGAAATTTAGGAATTAAATCTTCTATAGGTGAATATATCATTTTTTTAGACTCGGATGATTATTTGGATAATTCTTCTTTGTATAAGCTTTCAAAATTTATTGAGAATAATAAAAAAGCTGACACAATAGTTACATCACACAATGCTACTTCAGACGGAAAAATTTTTAATAAAAAAATTACAGCAGTCCATAATAATGATGCTAAAATTAAATTAATCAACGATATCCCTTACTTTATTGGATACTGCTGGAGATTTGTCACAAAAAGAATATTTCTTGAAACAAATAAAATTTTTTTCATGAACGATGCACGACAATTTGAGGATGAAGAATTTGTATGTAAATTATTTTTTTTTAGTAAATTAATTGTTTTTTTTAATGAAAAATACTATTTCAAATCTATACAAGGTCATACTAATCTGGGTAATACAATAGACTTCAATACGATTAAATCCTGCATTGTAGTGCTAAAAGGCTTACTTAAACTATCAAGTCTAAAAAAAATTTCATCGGAAAAAAAGATTTATTGTAGAAAAAGAATTGAAAAACTTTTGACAGATCTATATCCATTATTATTTCTAACTTCTACTAAAAATTTAATCACGCTTTCAAAGTATATTAATAAAAATTTGAATTTATTTTTAATGTTAAAAAAATATAAGCATCCTAGTGGGTTGGGAACATTGATAAATAAAAATAATAAAAAATGCTTGTTGAATTGCAGAAATATAATTGAAAAAAATACATTAATTCAATTAAATAATTTAAAACATAAAAATTTTTATTTTTTTTGCATGGATAAAAATAGCTTTGCCCTGGCAAAAATTTTATTGAAACATAGCTACAGAATTAAAGGATTTCTTGATAATAAAAGCAGTTTAAAAAATAACAAAAAGTTTAAATTTATTCCAGTAAAACGTGGTGTAAAAAAAATAAAAGAAAACAACCAAAATTATATAATTATTTGTAATCAAAGAGATGAACATATATTTGAAATTTTAAAACAACTTGTTAATTCTGGCATTTCTAAAAAAAGAATTTTTATCAAAACTTATACTTTAAATTTAGAAGAAAAAATTAAACAATCCACATAAGAGTGTGAGTATTCTATGCAGCATAGGTGTGATTAATGCACTGTATTACAGGGTTTATTGTTCAATTATTGAACATTATTAAATATTTGCTTAAATTATTTCGTCTAGACTTTTAATAAATTATTACTTAGAGTGTGTGGGGTTTCTTGATATTTTAACAGTCAGACAACTAGGTAAAACCAGATATTATGAAAAAACTTAAAGTATTACTGACAAATGCGCCAAAATTTAATTTAGACGAATTTAACAAAGACCATAATTTGTTAGGAGCATACAGTCTTTATCCCCCAGTGCAGCTTACTACTATTGCTGCCTCTACAATGAAAAAAGTAGATGATATTGAGATCGAAATATTGGATCTAGAATATGAAATACTAAAATATTTTAAGGAAAACAAAGAGAGTCCTTTACCAACACGAGACTATATGAAAAAGATAATTCTTGCTAAAACGAGCAAGTTTAAGCCTGATCTGGTTGGGATTTCGGCGGTGTTCTCTAGTTGCCACGGTAATACTTTTTTCATTACTAATTTAGTCAAAACTCAAAATCCTAATGTCAAAGTAGTTTGTGGAGGAATTCACGCAACGTTTGCGTACAAAAGTATGTTGGAGGAATGTCCAAACCTAGATTTAATATTTTTATATGAGGGAGATAATACTTTCCCGCAATATTTAGAATATTTAAAAGGTAAAATTAAATTTGAAGATTTAAAAGGAGTGGCATGGTTAGACAAGGATAAGCATCAAGCCAAGTTAGGTCCTTATGCTCCAATAATACAAAATTTAGATGAACTTCCGATACCTAAATGGAGTTTAATTCCTTTAAAAAAATATCAAAGGTATGGGAGATTGGGTCCGGTCAATAGGTATGGTGATACAAAGTTGCCATCCTACGTAATTCAAACAGTTCGTGGTTGTGTCGCTTCCTGTAGTTTTTGTTCGGTAAGAAATTATTATGGAAAAGGAGTTCGTGCATATTCTACTAAAAGAGTGCTGGATGAAATTGATTATGTATATAATGATTTAGGTATAAAACAAATTGAACTATTAGATGATGATTTCAGCTTTGATAAAGAGAGAACCATTGAAATATGTAACGGATTAATAAAACGTAATTATGACCTGCAGTGGAATTTAAAAAACGGTATAAGGTTAGGAACAATTACTGATGAAGTAATGCAGGCGTTGGTCGATGCAAAGTGTCGTCTCTTTTCTGTTGGTGTTGAGTCGGGTAATGACACAACGCTGGCAATCGTGCGTAAACCACTAAGTATAAAAATGTTATATGAAAAATCAGAAATTATTAGGAAATATCCTAAAATGTATGTGCTTGGTAACTGGATAATTGGTTTTCCCTGGGAAGATGACAAACAATTAATGAATACATTTAAAGTAGCAAAGGATGTTGCTTTTGATTGGAATAGTTTCTCACTTTTTCAACCGCTACCAGGAACTCCAGAATTTAATAAACTTGACAAAAAAAGCCAAGAAGACTTTGATTTTGATGCTGTACATTATCAACCAGTATTTCAAGCTCAAGCAGCACAAAAATACAAAAATGAAATTGAATACAGAAAAGCAGTTGAAGAACGAACAAAATCGTTATTGATGCACCCAGAAGATCAAGAACGTTTTAAAAAAAATAATTCTAGAGAAGAAAAAATTGCTAAGTTGGCTTATATAAAAAACTTAGAAATTAACCTGCTTGAGAACAAAAATCTTACTGGAAGAATTGTTGATACCAGTGTGGAAACTAATAAAGGAAATTATCACTACAAAACTATTGTGCCACGTAATCTTGATCGGGCAATTCATGATTATAATGATATCCTAAAATATGTTCAAACAGATCATGTAATTGCCTATTATTGTCTAGCAAAGGCTTACAGTTATAAAGGAAACGGAAAACTTGTTCAAAAAAATATAAATAAAGTTGAAGAGTTGCTTGCTGATCCTAAAAATAAAGAATGGTTAGAATACTTTGATAAATTAGTGCCAAAAGATGAAATGGACGATTTAAAAAATTTTTCCAATAAAAAAGCTAAGCCATTAAGACAGAGTGCTTCCTAAGAAATACTAAATATTTAGCGTCTTTTAGAGATTTGACCGATTATAGTTTCTCTAGATTTAATATCTTTATTTATTTCTATATTTTTGAATTCACGTGTTGCTGCAACACATGTTGAGCAAGGACCAGTTTTCATAGAATGGTCAAAAACACTTTCCCGAAATTTAGTTAAAAGCTTACCTGCATATACTTCAAAAACTGAATTCGGATTGTTAGGTAGTATTTGACCCATTACATATTTTTTATATTTTTCATCATGATAAATTTCACAGCATGGTGTAACAGAACCATTATAGTAAATTGTAAATTCTCTATACGGTTTGTCACAAGGTAAACTTCTCTTCATTTTTGGTTTTAGGCTATTGATTTCGCCACCTCTTGATCTACCATTTAAGGTTATCGTAAGATCGGTGCATACTACTTTGCAAAATAATTTTTTACCGAATTTAGTTTCAAATTCTAAATTATTTAAATGTTTTTTTAGCAAATTAAATTTGATTTTTTTAGCAAATCTTTTTAAAGCTTTTTGTCTTGAGTTTTTGTTCCATTTTGATTTTGGGGGAGAATGTAATGTAATGTGTATTTCTTTTAGTCCACTTTGTTCTAGTTTAAGCAATGTGTCCTCGCTTTTAATATAATCTCCATTAGAATTAAGATGTAAGACTGAATTAGGCAATGCCTTGTTTAATTTCGAAAGTACTTCAAAAATAAATTTACTGTAAAGTGGTTCGTTATAAAGATTTAGACTAATTCTTTTAGCATAATCTACTTCTTTTAATGCTGTGATTACAGAACTTAATATCGATTCTGGTATTTTAATGGTTTTATCTTTCCTTTCATAAATTGAGACTGGACAATAAGGGCACACTCTATTGCAATACGCTGATGTTTCTAAATTTATTATTTCTACATATTTTTTAAATAAATTTTTAGATTCCTCTTGAGTGGGATTATGATCCTTGATCAAATTAATATTAAAATTTTTTGGATTATCTATTAACTTTCTTTGCCAATAAAATTTGTTATATTTAATGTAATTAGTGTAAAAACTCATTTTTATTCATATTTTCATACAACTAGATTCATTTTCTAGTCGTTGATCCGTACCCAAAATTTGCTCTCAGAGATTGTATATTTAGTATATCTCTTTTTTCATTTTCCAATATTGCTCTTCGACCATGCATCATACGTTTATTATCAATCATGCACAATTCATTATCGTTCCAGTTAATATTTATGGTTAACCTGTCGCTTACTTCCTTAACTTCAGACATAATATCATCCGGTATTTTGCTTCCGTCTTCTAAATTCCATCCTAAAACTTGTGGATCACGATCTAAAATTATTTGTAAATGATTACTAAATGATACCTTGTTAGATTTTCTGGTTTCAACAACGGCATATCGTTTTTGCTTTAAATGAATTTCTTTATTTTTAAAATCTATAAAACAATCAGTAACACCAGGATTTTCAATATACCAAGGTTTAAGTTTTATTTCCTCACT
>MDTE01015629.1_pt1 | contig 10138 bp, 9 predicted proteins | sample 811231 | NCBI WGS metagenome assembly MDTE01 (sample SAMN05326651, study PRJNA326480) | marine metagenome | isolation source: seawater | place: Indian Ocean: Red Sea | collected 2010 | reverse complement strand
TTTGTGCATGTTGCTCCGAGTCATGGTCAAGATGACTATGAATTAGCTACTAAAAACGGAATTGATGTTCCCTTTATGTTAGATGACGAAGGAGTTTTTCTGCCTAATGTTAAGGTATTTTCAGGAAAAAGAGTTTATAAGGAGGATGGTTCTGATGGCGATGGGAATGGCGCAGTAATTGGAGAATTAGTCAATTGTAAAGCTTTATTTGCAAAAGGAAAGTTACGACATCAATATCCTCATAGCTGGAGATCAAAAGCTCCATTAATATTTAGAAATACTCCTCAATGGTTTATTTCTATGGAAAGAAGTAATTTAAGAGAAAAATCTCTATCCGCAATTGAGGATGTTGAATGGATTCCAAAGCGAGGAAAAAATAGAATCAAATCAATGGTCGATAATAGACCTGATTGGGTAGTCTCACGTCAAAGGGCATGGGGAGTACCTTTGGCAATTTTTCTTAATAAAAAGACTGGAGAAGTACTTAAGGATAATAAGGTAAATGAAAAAATCTATAGTTATTTTGAAGAGAAAGGTTCTGATGCTTGGTTTGATCTATCCCCTATAGATTTATTGGGTAAAGAATATAATGTTGATGATTGGGAAAAGATAGATGACATATTAGATGTTTGGTTTGATTCAGGGTCAACTCAAGCATTTGTATTAGAAGGTGAAAAAGGTTTAGGTTGGCCAGCTGATTTATATTTAGAAGGTTCAGACCAACATCGAGGTTGGTTTCAATCTTCATTGTTAGTAGGGTGCGGAACAAGGGGTAAAGCTCCTTTTAAGCAGGTATTAACTCATGGATTTGTTATTGATAAAGACGGAAGAAAAGAGTCAAAATCAATAGGTAATGTTACCAAACCTGAAGATCTTATTAAACAATATGGTGCTGATGTTATTAGGCTATGGGTTGTATCTTCTGATTTTACCGATGATCTTAGAGTTGGACAGGAAATTATGAAAGCAAATGTAGAATCTTATAGGAAAATAAGAAATACATTTCGTTTTATATTAGGAAATCTTGATAATTTCTCTGATGAAGAAATTACACCTTATAATGAGATGCCTGAACTAGAAAAATATATTTTGCATAAATTATTTTTAATAAATGAACAGGTAAGAAAAGGTTATGAAAGTTATGATTTAAAATTAGTTTTCCAGTCACTTTTAAACTTTTCAAATTTAGATTTGTCTTCATTTTATTTCGACATAAGAAAGGATAGCCTTTATTGTGATAGTCCAAATAGTAATATTCGAAAATCAACTAGAACTGTTCTAGATATTCTTTTTAATTACTTGGTTACTTGGTTTGCGCCTATATTATGCTTTACTTCAGAGGAAGTTAGAAAATCTAGATTCCCTGAAACAAATGATTCAATTCATGAATTAAATTTCCTAGATGTTAAGGATGAGTGGTTTAATTCTGAGATATATCAAAAATGGGAAGAAATTAGATCTGTAAGAAGAGTTGTTACTGGAGCAATTGAATTAGAAAGAAAAGAAAAAAGAATAGGTTCAAGCTTAGAAGCTTTTCCAATGGTATTCGTTACAGATGATAAATATAAAGAAATTTTCCAAGATATTGATCTTCCAGAAGTTTTTATTACATCACAAGCTGAGCTAAGGTTAGAAAAAGGTCCTGAAGATGCTTTTAGATTAGATGATATTAAAAATATTTCTGTCATTTGTAATCTAGCAAAAGGTAATAAATGTAATAGATCTTGGAAAATCTTACCTGAGGTTGGAACCGATAAAGATTATCCTGATTTAAGTTTGAGGGATGCATCAGTAATGAGAGAGATAAATGGAGAGAATAATTAAAAATTACCTTTCTGTATTCACAATTTCTGCTTCAGTATTTCTGATAGATTTTCTAAGCAAATATAAAATCATATCGATTTTTAAAGGTGGAGATGTAGAAAAAATATATGTAAACCAATTTTTAGACTTTGTTTTGGTTTTTAATACTGGAGTATCTTATGGACTATTTTCTGGTGGAGGTAATTTACAAAGATGGATTTTAATTATTTTGTCGATAGCTATAATTATTTTTCTCTTAAATTTTTTAAAAAGCGAAAAGTCTATAATACCCAGAATAAGTATTTCTCTAATTGTAGGTGGAGCTTTAGGTAATATATTTGACAGATTTGTATATGGTGCTGTGATAGATTTTATTTCTCTGCATGCTAAAGGGTTTTCTTGGTATATCTTTAATATTGCTGATATTTTTATTGTTTTAGGAGTAATATTGTTTATTCTTAGTCAAATATTTAAGTTTAACTCAGGTTAGGAGAATCAATAATGATTATAAAGCAATTCTTGGTTTATCTTATGCTTTCAACCCCTATAATATTGATAGGTTGTGGAAGCGAATTAGCAAAGGTTCTGGGTACAGATAAACTGCCTCCAGATGAGTTTACTATACTAACTAAACCAGATCTGATCATTCCTCCTGAATATAATTTACGACCTCCAGCAGAGGGAGAAATTCGTCCAAATCCTCAACAACCTAGTAGAGAACTACAGGCAATATTGTTTAGTAATTCAGCAAATATTTCGGATTTTAGTCAATCTGAAATAAATCTTATGACAGGTGCTGATGTAGCAGAATCAATTCCAAATATTAAGGAAGTTCTTGATTCAGAGATGCGTGATGTAGAAGATGCTAATACAAATCTTAAGACTCAAATAATAAATTCTCCATCAAAGCAAATCAATTAGATATCATTTGAAATAACTTTTAATACTTGAGAGACTTATCTCAATTTTTTTATTTTTCTTTCTATCTTTAATTATGAGACCATTTTTTGATTGTTTAATTTCATAATCATCATGAAGAGCTATCGATATTTTAGAGAGATCAATTTCTTTGTTTTTAATTATTTTTTTATTATAAATTTCTTTTGAGAAACCATTTAAAAGAATACTTTTCAAGATTTTAATTACTTTTTCTTCCTTAAAATTTATTTCATTCTTTGAGCTTCTTTTGATTGCAAAATATTCATTATGAATATCTAAAAATACAAAAAAAGCTGGATAACCTTTAATATCAAAAGATTTCTGATAAAGATCATTTATCATGGCTTTGACATGAATTTCTTGAACTGGTTTTTGGTTAACGAAGATGAATTGATAATTGTCTTTTTTAAAAGACTGTTTTTGATTTGTTAATAAAATGCTTACTTTTATGTCATCAATTTCATTACTAAACTTAATCATTGAATTAGAAACATTTTTTCCAAGAACACTTTTTATGCGTGAGATAAAGGGATCTTTAGAGAGTTTGTCTTCTATAGGCACATTTAATATATCTTTACCGTTAATTCTTGCAGTAAATCCAATTTTTGGAAATGCTATTGCGTAAGTATTAACAATATGAGAAAAATCATCAATTTTTGTATCTTTCGTTAATTGACGAATCTTTGATTTATTGTAAAACAAATCTCTTATTTGGATTTTCGTTCCTATATCTGCGTAACATTCTTTTACTGGTTGTATTTTTTTATTTGAAACTTTAAGAATTGATCCTCTTGTCTTATTTTTTTCCTTACAGATTAATTCAATTTTTGCAATTTTTGAAATTTGGTGAAGCATATCACCATTTGTTCCAAATAACTTGTTAGTATTATTTTGGGAATAACTTTTTCTATCAATAGAAAGCAACATTTCTTGAGGATTCATTCCTATTCCATTATCTTTAACTTCTATAAGGCCTAATCCCCCTCTATCAATTTTTATATTTATTTTGGATGACTCAGCATCTATAGAATTTTCTATAAGTTCTCTTAGGATTTGCGATGGATTCTTTATATATTCTTCTTTTTCGGTGATAGTTTTATTTGAGGTTTTTGCTAAAGGAATATTTTTCAAGATTTTTCCTATTCGTTTAGGTAACTTTCTGCCTCTAATGCAGCCATACATCCCATTCCAGCCGCAGTAACTGCTTGTCTATATTTTTCATCAGTTACATCACCTGCAGCAAAAATTCCTTCTAAATTTGTTTTTGTAGAATCCGGATCGGTATCAATGTATCCATTTTCGTTCATTTTCAATTGTCCCTTAAATATTGAGGATGAGGGGCTATGACCAATTGCAATAAAAACACCATTCGTAAGTATTTTCTTCTTCTCTTTAGTTTTTTTGTTAACCAAAACTAGTCCGTTTACACTTAAAGGATTATCATCACCAATTATTTCATCTATTTCAGAATCCCATATGATGTTTATCTTCTTATTTTTCATTAACCTATTCTGAAGAATTTTTTCCGCTCTTAAACTATCTCTCCTATGAATCAAATTTACCTTGCTAGCAAAATTAGTTAAGAAAATCGCCTCTTCAGCAGCAGTGTTGCCTCCACCTACTACAGAAACTTCTTTATCTTTGTAAAAGAAGCCATCGCAGGTTGCACAGGCTGAAACTCCGTATCCTTTGTATTTTTCTTCTGAATCGAGCCCTAGCCATTTAGCTTGAGCACCAGTGGCAATAATAAGGGCATCACAAGAATATATTTTATCTGAATCAGATATTAATTCGTAAGGTTTTTTTGATAAATCGACTTTAATAATTGTGTCGAAGAGAATTTTTGTTCCCACGGTTTGAGCTTGCTCTTTCATTTGATCCATTAACCAAGGACCTTGAATAATATCTGCAAAACCTGGATAATTTTCTACATCTGTAGTAACCGTCATTTGTCCACCAGGCTCAATGCCTGTAAGCAATATTGGATCAAGCATGGCTCTCGAAGCATATATCGCAGCAGTATATCCTGCAGGACCAGAGCCAAGTATAAGTAATTTAGAGTGAATAACTTCAGTCATAATAGTATTTTATATAAATAATCCCAATAATATACTTAAAAGAGATTCTCATAGATATAGTCAACTATTTCTTGCGTAGCATCCAATTTCTTATTTTGGAAAAAATCTAATTCTTCTTGAAAGGGCCTTATATGATTCGAACTGATAAGGGTTTCTATAAATTTTTTGAGCCTTTTTGAATGACTTTCCATATCTATGAAATAAACTGGTTTAGGGACTGATAATGCTTCACTAATCATATTAGCAGAGTCAGGCGTTACGACAATAACATCCGAAGCTTTTAAGATAGCAAAATATGGATTTGGTCCTTCTCCGTCGTAAAGAAGATGTTCTTTATCATTAAGTATTTCCTTAATTTTTGTTGTGAGATTTTTAGGAGTTCTTCTTGAAATTGTAATTAATGGTGTGCGTCCATTATCTATAGTTAATTTTATTGAATCTAATATTTTATTACATTCAAAATTATCGAACCTATATGCTTTACTCCTACCTCCAATTAGAAAGCCAATTAATGGCTTAGTAAATTTAGACAATAGATGTGTCCATTCATTATAACTTTTTATGAGAAGGTTATCGTTTACTCTATTAGGAGAAGTCACTGTTTTTATAACATTATTACCTTCGATTTTATCATGTAGAGGCGCCCATACAATGTCGAAAGATTTCGAATTAATCTTTGGATCTTGAAGATAGATTGTTTTACATCTATTTTTTGACATTCGTTTAATATGCCTCAGATATGGTATTGTTCTTCTCCCTGCAGCTATGGCTAGGTTTGGCCAAGGCCTACTAAGTTGTTTGTCAACAATAGGTCGACCATAAGGAGCCGTTAAAGAAAGTAATTTTGATGGATTGATTCTTTTTAACTCCACTTTTATTCCCATTCTTTCCATAATACCAAGACATTGATTTTCACAACCAACTAGCCCTGAAGAAATGATCCAACTATTCTTAATTTCATTTTTTTTCATGTTTATTGTACTATTTGTAATAATCTTGCGTATTAATAATATAATCTATAACATAAATTCTATGAAACGCGATAATTTAGATTTTATAGACATAAAAATTCTTAATAAACTTCAAGAAAACGGAAGAACAACAAATGTTGAGCTTGCCGAGTTTGTTGATCTTTCTGCACCTCCATGCTTAAGAAGAGTTAAAGCCCTTGAAAAAAAAGGTTATATTAAGGGGTATCATGCTGAAATTGATCCATTAAAACTAGGCTTTGAAGTTACAGTTTTTGCTATGGTAGGCCTTCATAATCAAGCTGAAGCTGATTTAATCGCCTTTGAAGAACATGTTACTAACATAGATTATGTTAGGGAATGTCATATGCTAAACGGAGAAATTGACTTTATTCTTAAATGTGTTGCACCAGATTTATCAAGTTTTCAAAACTTTCTGACTAATGAATTAACATCTGCCCCAAATGTTGCAAGTGTCAAAACATCTTTAACCATTCGTCAATCTAAATATTTACCAGGTGTCCCAGTAAACAAATAAGTTTATTTAATCAAAAATCTTTCCCGGGTTAATTATATTTTTTGGATCAATAGCTTTCTTAATTCTTTTCATTACTGCTATTTCGTCTTTTTTAAATTTAAGCGCATCTTTTTTTCTAACAATTCCTATTCCATGTTCTGCGCTAAAAGAACCATTATATTTCTTAATAAGTTCTAAAAGTTGTGATTTTAGTTGACTTTCCAAAGTTAAAAATTTCTTTTTATTCATATCTTTTGGTTGAGTTATGTTGTAGTGAATATTTCCATCACCAACATGACCAAATATTATGTTTATTGATTTAGGGATTGTTTTTTCTACAATTTCATTAGCATTTTTAATAAAATTATCAATAGAGAAAATTGGAATTGAAATATCATTTTTAATGCTTGCACCATCTTCTTTTTGTGCTTCTGAGATATTTTCTCTTAATGCCCATAATTCTTTTGTTTGTTTTGTAGAATTTGCAAAAACAACTTCGCTAATTAATTTTTGTTTATGTGAATCAGAAATAATCTTAAGTAATTTATCAATTGTAGACATATCATCATCAAATTGTGAAAACTCAAAAAGAATATACCAATCACTTTTTTTATTTAGAGGAAAATTAGTTTTTTCAATATGATTTAATACTGTTTCGATTGAGTTACTGTTCATCAATTCAAAAGCGGTTAATGGAGTTGAGATATTTTTTTGGAGAAATCTGAGAAGTTCAATAGATCTCTTAAGGTTTTTTACTGAACAAAAAAAGGTATATTTATCTCTTGGCTTAAAGAAAACTTGTAAACTAGCCGCAGTTATTAAACCCAAGGTACCTTCAGAACCTATAAAAAGATCCTTTAAAGAATATCCTGTGTTATCTTTTTTTAAGGTTTTTAAAGAATCTATGATTGTCCCATCTGGGAGGACAATTTCTAAACCCAGAGTTAAATTTCTTGTATTACCATAATATAAAACAGCCACCCCTCCTGCATTTGTTGCTATATTCCCGCCTATTGTACAACTCCCTTCTGAAGCCAATGAGAGCGGAAAAAACATATCATTTTCTTCACAAATATTTTGAATGTCAGATAAGAGTGTTCCAGATTGAACAACTATTGATTGATCTTCTTTATTGAATTTAATTACTTTATTCATTCTTTCAAATGAGATTACGAAATGCTCAGAATTATATGATATTTGTCCTCCAACAAGTCCAGTATTTCCTCCCTGAGGTATTACAGGTATATTTTCTTTGTCAAAAGTCTTCATTAACAAAGAGACTTCTTTAACATTTTTAGGTTTTAAAATGGCTTTTGCATTTCCAGAATATCTATTCCGCCATTCGGTAAGATATTTTTTCTTGTCATTTTCAGATTGAACAATATTTTTCTTTCCTATAATTTTTTCAATTTTTTTGATGATATCTGACTTCATGTTATAAGTTTATCAACTAAAATATTTAATTAAAGGCCGATTATAGAAATTACTAAAGAAAATTTATGTTAACAGAATTTAAAAGTACAATTATTACTTCAGACAACAGTAGAGAAACAAAAAGAGAATTTATCAGTTTAATAGGCAATGATTATAGTGATGATTTATTAGACCAAGATAATGATATAAATTTTGCATCTATTAAATTGCTTAATGGTTCTATTGATATATACCAAAATAACCCTAAATTGGCTTCATCTCTATATTTACCAAATGAAGAATTTAGTAAAAATAGAGGAATCTTAGCTCTATCTTTTATTTCTGATGATATATATGAAGATCATAAGAAATTTCAAAATATGGACTTAAATGTCAGCGAAATCAAATTAAGTAATAATGTTGATAGCCATGGAAGAAAATTAGAATTAGCATTTTTTTCAATTTCAAAAAGGGATTCTTTTGATTTGAGCATTTTAATATTTGAAAATAATAGTAAAATTTTAAATAAAAAAATGCAATTTGAAGAAGATAATATTTCTAAATATAATCAGGTAGTTATCTTCTCTCCGAAAGTTGAAATAATTAAAGAATTATTGAATGATAAATTTGGCATAAGATTAGCTTTGGACAAAATATTTAATTTTGGTGATGGTGAAGTCAGGATGTTGTTTTTTAGGATTGGCGGGGTTACAATAGAAGTAGTTGAAGATAAAAAAATTTCCTCTAGTACATTTGGTGGTATAGGCTGGCACAGTGACAATTTAAGATTATGTCATGAAAGGTTGTCGAAATTAGATTTTACACCTTCAGAAATTCGCAAAGGAAGAAAACCAGGTACATTGGTTTCTACAATTAAAAAAACCCCAGTTAATATTCCAACAATAATTATAGGTTCTGATGAGCATTAAATTAAAAAAGCTTTATTTTCATATATTGTTTTTTACAATCCTTTGTCTATTCAATATGTTCGCACATGAGCTTTTAGGTAGGGAATTAGTTAAAATACGTTTTGCAACTGATTGGAGGGCTCAAGCTGAACAAGGTGGCTTTTATCATGCTCTAGCATTAGGTCTATATGAAGAAAGAGGGTTGGATGTAAGAATTATCCAAGGGAATGCTTCCACAAATATCCCAAGGTTACTTGGTGCAGGGGAGATTGAATTTGGAATGGGCTCAAATAGTTTTATTCCTTTAAATATGATTGCAAACAATATACCTGCAAAATCTGTAATGGCTTCCTTTCAGAAAGACCCGCAGATTATAATGACGCATCAATCTTCAACATTATCAAAATTAGAAGATATGAAAGATAAGCCAATTATGATTTCTGAGGCTAGTATTGGAGCTTTTTGGGTATGGTTAAAATCAAAATATTCTTTTTCTGATAAACAAATAAGACGAAAAACTTTTAGTCTCGCCCCTTTTATAGTTAATGAAGATGCCATACAACAAGGGTATCTAACTTCTGAGCCTTATCTTGTGAAAAAAGAATTAGGTAAAGTTCCAAAAATATATCTTTTATCAGATTATGGTTATCCAAGTTATGGCGCGATGATTCTTGCTAGAAATGATATTATTGAAAACAATCCAGAAATTGTTAAGGCATTTGTTGAAGCTAGCATTATTGGTTGGAAAAAATACATTTATGAAAATCCTGATGCTGGGAATAGATTAATCTTGAATGAAAATTCGGAAATGTCTGAAGAAATTCTTTTTCAAGCTATTGATAAGATTAAAAGTTATAATTTAATTTCTAACAGAACAGATTATAGCGATATAGGGCTAATGACTGAAGAGAAGTGGAATGAATTTTATATAATTATGTCAAATAATGGTGTTTATAAAAAAGATTTAAATTGGAAAGATTCATTTACTCTGAAATTTATTGATGAAAGTAAATAATGTTGAAGTTTTCTAATATTCATATGAGATTTGATAAGGAGATTCTTTCAAACATTAATTTAGAGGTTAATAAAGGCGAGTTTTTGTCAATTTTGGGTCCATCAGGATCTGGGAAATCAACTTTATTAAGAATAGCATCAAAAATTCTAGAACCCTCTAAAGGACAGATTGAATATGATGAGCAAAAGGATCCCTCAATAGGCTTTGTTTTTCAAGAACCTACATTAATGCCATGGCGAGATGTTTTGAGTAATGTCTTGTTACCATTAGAAATCAAACATAACAAAAGCCAATTAACCAAAGATTATGCTTTAGAATGGCTAGAAAGAGTTGGTCTAAAAGGCAAAGAGAATAGCTATCCGAGTGAATTGTCAGGTGGACAAAAAATGAGGGTTTCTATTGCTAGATCACTTGTCCAAGGGTGCGATTTGCTACTTTTGGATGAGCCATTTTCAGCATTAGATGAAGTTACAAGAAGAAGACTTGAAGATGATCTT
>MDTE01066093.1_pt1 | contig 10139 bp, 4 predicted proteins | sample 811231 | NCBI WGS metagenome assembly MDTE01 (sample SAMN05326651, study PRJNA326480) | marine metagenome | isolation source: seawater | place: Indian Ocean: Red Sea | collected 2010 | reverse complement strand
CGAGAATCGCGCGCTCGACGCCGCCTCCGCACGGATGGCTGGCTGGATGCCATCCGTCCGTCCGTTTTTTTATCCCGAGGACTGATGGCCACGAACCTTCGTAGTGGACACCCCCCTTCGCCCGTCCGTGGAAAAAACACGCCATCACACGACCGTTGTCGACCGGTGCCCGGAGGGGTGTCGCGCGCGGCGACCGACCGACCAACCGACCGGTGCCCGCGGTGAAGGATGCGGATGCCGACGACGACTCGACGCGCGCGAACGCGGCATCGAGCGACGCGGGGCGAGGGTGATGACGAAGCCGTCCGCGCCCGATCGCGGGACGACCGTCGCGGTCGTTCGCGCGGAGGCGTCGAACGTCGACGCGAAAACGACGGGATTGGTGCGTCCGAGACGGATGCGATGCGACGCGACGACCGCCGTGGGATGGATGGATCACCGCGCGCGGGGTGGGGTGCGCGCGGTGGGGGTGGGGGGCGCGACGACGCGCGGTGAACGCGGGAGCGCGGTGACTGACGAATGCGTGATGTCTCGATGACGCGTAGGATGCGATATTCGCGGCGATTCCGGATGATGAGTTGCGACGGGCGACGGATAACGCGGGGCGGAGAAAAGGGGAATCCGGGCGCTCGGCGCGCGCGAGAGAGACGCGGAGACAGAGCGCGGGCGCGGAGGAGAGCGAGGAACAGGCGCGAGTGAAGTCGCACACGGATGCGTCGGCGCGAGACGGAGGAAACGCGACGGCGTCGAAGGCGGTCGCGGGCGGACCGGCGAAGGCGGAGGCGCCCAAGATTAAGGGGAAGAGAGAGCAACCTCCTAAACCGGATTATCACGTCGCGTGTCCGCGTTGCAAGAGCAACGAGACCAAGTTTTGTTACTACAATAATTACAACATCAAGCAGCCGAGGTTTTACTGCAGGGATTGTTGCCGGTATTGGACGGAGGGGGGGATGTTGCGAAACGTGCGCGTCGGTTCGGGACGAAGGAAGACGAAGAAGACGAAAGAAAAAGAGGCTGCCGCGGCCGCTGCGGCCCAAGCGGCGGCGCAAAACGGTGATGCTAATAAAACTGACGCCACGAATGCGGACGGTAAGCGTCCGAGAGCTGCCGCGACGGATAAGGTCACGAGTCGCAGGTCGAAAGTGGCGTGCACGACGCACAAGCGCGACGGAAGTTCGGATGGGAGCGCCACTGAGGCCGAACAGGGTGATGGAGGAAACTTTGGATACGGACGACGGGCCTCAGACTCTGCCCGATGGCATACGAATGGCTCGAACGCAGGTTCCGACACGGCTGTCCGCGGTCGCTCGCCAACCGACGAAGGAAGCGCCGAAGGCTCCCAACAACCGGCCGCACCTGTCGGCTGGGGCATGGATCCAGCGGTCGCTAGCTACATGAGTACAGGACTGTTGCCTACTGGTGACGAAAATGTACAGGCACAGGCGGCGGCGGCGGCTTCAGCAGCCATCATGTCTGCCGCTACTCGCTGGGGTATGCAGTTTTGGAACAAGAGCGTGTTCCCGTACGGAGGTATCCCCAATTCCTCTTCAGGCACGTTTCCAGGTGTACCAAACGTTGGAACTCACGTGACACCTTCAACCCCAGTCTCTCAGGCGGCGCTGAAGCGTGATGCACTGACGCACCCAACACCGTTGCATCCGACTGCTGCTGCGGCGGCGGCGGCTTACAACACGCCATCGCACCCCTCTTCGCAGGGCGTGCAGTATTCTTCATTGTTTCAGAATCCATGGGCTCAATTTTCAGAGCGCAACAAAGAATTTCATTCGAATCCAGCGATGTTCCAAGCGATGCAGCAGCAGATGTTCAATCAGCAAATGGCGGCGCATTTCATTCAAATGCAGCACCTGCATGGCGCCATGCATGCGCATCCGCACGGATTCGGTGCCACCGCGGGCGTGGCTCAGCCTGCCGCTGCGACGCCCAAGGACAAGGAAATCAAAACTGAAGCTCCAAGCTCGGAGCCAGAGAATCCTAAAAAATGAAGTCATTATTTACCGTTTACTTCGCACAAACACGCAACGCACGCTCTACCTGTAACCAACCGCCAATAAGCTGTAATTACATTTACAAGTGTCTAAAGCTACAAGTGTGCGCCCTATTTATTCACTTCACATCTACCTCTTCCTTCTGCCTTTCCTCATTCGCTTTGTGGCGTCGAGCTGCCCCAATTTCATCTGCAGTTTGGTCGAAAACGTGTCCAACAGCAATTTGCGGCGAACCGTGACGAAGATGTTTGACGTCGACAACAATCCCTCCGCGATTGCGCTTTGCGTGAAGGTATCTAAGATTGCCGCGATGATGAGACTTAGGAGCAAATACACTCCAATCATGATGAAACTCGTGAAGTACAACGCAGGCACTACGATGCGGTGACAGTTTGCAACGGCGTCATCCACGTCGTAGTCACATTTCATCGTGTCGTACATCACTCGTTTCCAGTTGTCTCGCGTGAAGACGCGCAGTAAAATCAGTAATGAAGTTCCAAAGTTGCGGAAATTTTCTACGCGTCCGACGACATGATTGGTGTCGTATTCGCCAAAGATGTTCATACCCAACACTGCGTAAACAAACATGAGCATGAAAATCAGGAAAATGACGTGGAAAGCACTCTCGAATGATAGCAGGCACGTGTTGAAAATCACACGTAATCCTCTCGCCTGCTTGAAAAGACGCAGCGCGCGTCCGAGGCGAAACACCCGAAGAACATTCGTGCCCACGAAATCAACACCCGCAAGGTCTGGAATGCTCGCAACGACGACGACGAAATCAAATACATTCCACGGCTGCTTGAAATATCGTTTGGGGAAAAGTGCGACAAGCTTGAAGCAGAGTTCAAGCAAGAATATCCACGAGAACGCTATATTAGCGCCTCTTTGCATCTCGCCGTACTGTTCAGACTGTCCGTAATGCTGCGTCGCGATGGTTATCGTGTTCGCGACGATGCAAAAAATGATGAACCTCTCAAATCGTCGGTGAGTCACCAGTGAAAATGCCGACTTACGAATAAAAAATCGCGGTGCGCCGCCGGCATAATCATCGCCCGCGTCTCGAAGTTCAGAGCTTCGAGCTTTGATGCGGAAAACCTCTTTCCACTCCTGCTGTTCTTTGGTCAACGTTCGCGTCGAACCACTCAGCTCGCTCGCTCTTCTGTAGCTCTCACACACGATTGCGACCATCATGCTGAGCCAGACGAAAGATAAGATGATCATAAAGCATAGGAAATATATCGCAGTCCAACCACTTTTGTTGAGGGACGGCTGTTTATCGACACCATTCGCATCCATTCCTTGGAACATGATTGCCTGCCATCCGTCGCGCGTGACGACGACAAACAGAGTGAGTAGCGACATCAACGTGTTATCGAAATTCAGGGGTGGATGGAGCCATTTCCTAGTCAAGTGCTCTCCTTTAGCGTCGATGAATGTGCCCACGCATGACTTGACATCGGGCACGGTGGTATCGTTGCAGTAATCAAACTTTCCCGCGAACATCTGCGACCCAAGAATGGCGAAAATCATGAACTGAAACAAGCCCAGTAAGAACATGCTTCCCAACTCTGGTAACACGTGGGTGAGCGTCGCGATGAGGAGCTGCAACCGTTTGACTCGATTGATCAATCGAAGAGGCCTCAGCGCGCGAAACAATCTGAGACTGCGCATGAATTTCAACTCTGATGAGCTTGAAACTTCCACGAAGACAGAGACAAGCACGATGAAGAAATCGAAACAGTTCGCCGTTGAGCGAAGATAAGCACCCGGGTGCATGACGAATCCCATCGCGATGATCTTGATGATCGCTTCGCATAGAAATATCAGCGTGAATGAAACATCGGCTGCTTTCAAAACGGCTGAGAAGTCACTGTTCGGATTCAGCGTAGGGGCGTCAAGCGACAGCTGGATGCAGGAGAGCACGATGAGACCGAGCATGAGCATCTCAAACGTTTTGTTCTTGATGAGCATGAACAACAATCGTCGGAACGGACGGCGCGGTTTGATGAATCCGAGCGACGAATACCTCATGCATATCTCTTCGTTACTCACGCTTTGGTTGCTCAACCAATCCTCTTCGTCAAGCGTGTTTTTGGCAGATTTTTCAACTCGCGTCTCGTCGACGACAACGTCTCTCACCGGTAGCCCCATGGCTTTTCTCGATTTCCCCGCTTGTAAATCATCTTGATATCTCGGCAGGCTGTAGTCCACACCCAGTATGGACGGCATGCTTGTATATTCCACGACCGGCATGAGGGTATTGTATGCCTGCATGGAGTCCCCTGTTGTCTGCGAGCCACGCGACCGCGAGTTATGAGGACTTCGAGCAGATTGAGAGTTCGACAGAGTATCGCCGTCGTCGCCTACGTCTCCCCCGGGCGAGTTATTGCCGGCGTAAGATTCCGTAACCGGCCCGGTCTTTGGTTTCTCATGAAGCGATTTCAGCGATTGAGATATGCGCGCACCAGACGGTGTTGCTCGTATCTTCGTCCGCCAAGAAGCCGGGCGTCCACTGGATTCTGCCTTCTCGCGTTCACCGTCTCCGTCGTCATTCTCTTCCGAAAGATGATCGGTGGTGTTGTTTGATGAGCTTTTGCCCGCCTGACGAATGTTCATGCTGACCAAATTGGCATCCGCAATCGCCGCCGCGCCTTCCGGAGCTATGCCTTCGCCTTTAAATTTTCCGAGGTGCCCGGTAGCTGTACCCTGCGCACGACGCTGGGCGATGATGGCAGTTTGTTCTTTCGGTTGAAGTCGCGCTTCTGCACTCTTTTCGGCTTTGACGACGGGAGCGTGGGAAGCCCACTGACGCGCCTCCTTCACGTCATCGCCGCCGAGCTCGAGAAGATTTCTTCGAAGTTCCTCAAGAGCGTTTTCTTGGAGATTCTTACGCGCTTCCATTTTGTTTGCCATGGACACCGATGATTTACCGTACGCGTCTTCGTTGAAAGTAGAGTTTAAGATGTTCACGTCTTCGTCGCTGTCATCACCCTCCGCAGCCGAGTCTATTCTCCATCTCTTGTAAGCGCGACGTACCTGCTTATCGTCCACGGGTACAGGAATCCCAGTGGCGATGTAGGCGTTGACCCTCGCACCGATCGTCTCCACCACGGTATCTGTCATTTGTATCGCCGAAGTCCCGTCGTCATTAGCTGACTCTGTGAACATCCGCTGGCGTTCTCGATCAAGCTCGTCGTTGACATCTTTGATGTCGCCGTCGCTGTCGTCATTTTCCGGCTCACTATTTTCTTCGGTAAATCCAATTATTTCGAGCCAACGTTCAATGACTTCGACTTCTCTCTTGAATTTTCGCTGCTTGCGCGTGTTTATTCGATCAATGATTCGTTTCGCGTCTGGATGCTGGCGAATCTCTTTCGCCTTCACCAGCGTTCGCAGCGAGTTAGAATCTGCACCGAGGTCGTCTTCGTCGGCGACTACTTGGGTGGATGACGTCTTGTCATCGAGACCTTTAACGAGAAGAAATTTCTTGATATCGGCGTCGCGCTTCTCTTCCTGCTCGCGGCGATCCTGTTCCAGCTTTTCCTCTGCGATGCGAGCGAGCTCTAGTTCCCTTTCTTTCGCCACGCGAGACAACGCATCAATCAACATGCCGGAAACAAGATTTAACAACACCAGTGTGCCTATGAATGACCAAACGATGAAGAACAGCGCTGCAGGGCCTCCTTTTGAACCACTCATCGCAATTACCGTCAGTTTGTACCAGTGCGATCCAGTTAAAATTTCAAAAACGGAGAGAAAACTGTAACCAAAGGAGTCAAAGTTTGGTCGCGAGTCGCGAAATTCCGGAGCGCCGCCGAAGAGTTGCATTCCTAATATAGTGAAAACGAATACGAAGACCAAAAGCACGCAACAGAAACTCGATATCTCGCCGAAACTTTGCGTGGTTGTGTCGAACAATCGTCTCATAATTTTGTTGCGCGTTACGAGTCTCGTCGTGCGCAACACTCGCAAGAGCCTAAACGCCCGCGCTACGGCCAGACTGCTATTACCGAAACCAACCTCTACCAATCCCGCGAGTACGATGACCCCATCGAAAACATTGAAGCGGTCATTGACGTAGCCTAAAATACCGAAGGCGAGGATTTTGAGAAGCATTTCAAGCACAAACATCGAAAGCAAGGCATAATTTAGGTTGGTGAGTGTCGTCTCCAGTTCGTCCCCCATTCCATGAAATTGCACCGCGAGTATGATCGTGTTGAGAAGAATGGCCTGCGTGACGCAGGCATCGAAGTATCTGTGCTTGACGACTTTCTGCAACGATTTCTGGTACGCAAACTCTTTTCTCATAAATTCCAACGGTCTCTCCATCGCCTCGGCGAACCGTCGCTGGTAGCTAAATCGACCGGCTCGTTTACTTTTCATTTTTTGAACACTCGAGTTTGTGTCTACTTCCATCGCGTTTTCATCCCCCGCCCGCTGTTCCTCCAGGATCGCCGTCTGACGATATTTCGTCGTCACCGCGGCGAGCATAAACGACGAAATGAAGATGGCTCCAATCGCCGCCGAGAATACAAAGTAAAATATCGTCCCGACTTTGTCTCCCGTGCCATCGATGACTTGATACATCAAATCCACCCATCCACGCAAAGTAAAAATCCTGTAAATGATGAAAGCGGCTCCTATGACGTTGTTGAACGTCGAAAATCCCCCGTCGACGCCCTTGAGAGATGTGGAAATACACACCTGAGATGGACCGCACTGTCGACCGAACCGCTTATCGGAACACGGAAACTCAATCTCGTCAAAATTCAACTGTAACGTGCTGGCGTACGCGCAGCGCTGCGACAGTTTACCCGCGTAACGTTGCACTCCCAATATCCCCAGAACCACGAGCAGGACGAGCAGGAAAAACAGCACGTTCACCACCATGCTCATCGACTCGATGGTCGTGTTGACGAATACTCTCAATTTCGGATACCCTGAGATCGAACGCAACGGCCTGAGCGCGCGCATACCGCGAATCGCCGTCACCCCACCCCCAGATCCACCGGCGGCGGTCACGCCGACGGAGACCCATCCGCCGACGACGACGATGAAATCCAACACGCGCCATCCATTTCGCATGTACACCGTCGATCCGTGCGGTCCGAACACAAAGTTATGCGCGACGATCTTCGCCAAGAACTCGAGCGTGAACACCACCGTAAATACCGTTTCCGCGACATCTAAACTCTTATTGAACGCACCGTCCGCCTCGAGCGGTCGATACAACGCGAGCGTCACGCAATTCGCCAATATGATACAGGTGACCACTCGGTCGAACCACAACGACGCCACCAACCGCTGCGCACTCTTCCTCATCGCGCTCGTCGGCGCGAACACGTACAGCGACACGTCGTTCCGATTCGTCTCGTACCACCATCGTCTCGCGCGCGCCCAATTCCTCTCGAAAAAGTTCCCACCCCTCGCCTTGAAAAACTCCGTCTCTCTCGCCACCCTCGCCGCGCGCTCGCGCCTCGCCGCGCGCTCGCGCGTCTCCAGCGTCTCCATCTCTCTCGACGCGCGTTATTCGCCCCCCCTCGTCGTCCCACCGACGCCTCGACGCGTCGCACCCTCGTCCGATGCGTCGCGCGCGACAACGACTTTCGCAACGGCAGCGTCGCCTTCTCGTCGCCGCCGCGCGCGCGATCGGCGGTCGCGCGCGATCGAGCGCCCGCGATCGAGCGCGCGCGAGGCTTTTCCTTCCGCCTCGCTCGACTCGCGCGGGGTCCACCGCGCGTCGTCGGCGTCTGCGGCGCGCGCGCGCCCGCGGCTCGATTTTCATCGACTCGCCGCGTCGGCGCCCACCGGGCGCGGGGCGGCGTCACTCTCGGCCGCGCATGCGCGCGTGCGAGGCGCCTCGGAAGGCGCCGTCCGGAGGGCGAGTCGAGAAAAATACGCGCCGTCGACTCGTGCGCGCGCGCGCGGCGGACGCGCGTCGACAAGACGCGCTCGGGGGGCAGGATTTCATCTATTCCCAGAGAAGCGGTGTCGAGGAAGAGTTATTCAAAGGGAACGTGCTCGGTGTCGACGCGGACGTGGCGACCGGAGAGCACCGAGAGACGTCGTTTCGATCCTTCTCGAACGTTTCGGAGGAGTTTCACGTCCCTCGACGGTTCATCGAGCGCGTGGCGACGCACGTGGCGAAGAATGTGTTGGCGGATAAGGGGTCGACGCGCGGGTGCGCGCCGGCGTTGATACTGGGCGTGTGGGGACACAAAGGGTGTGGGAAGACGTTCAACGTCGAGCTAGCGTGTAAGAAGATGGGCATGATGCCAATCGTGACGAGCGCGGGGGAGTTGGAGGATTCGACGGCGGGTGAACCGGGCGCGATGTTGAGGCGGAGGTATCTCACGGCGGCGCGCGCGATGCGAGAGACGGGACGGTTGAGTTGTTTAATCATCAACGACATCGACGCCGGGATCGGGAAATTTAAGGATGATTTGGGCACTGTGAATAACCAAATCACTCACGGGACGTTGATGAACATTTGCGATAACCCCACGCAGGTGAGCGAAGGGGCGGTGTGGCGGAGCGATTTCAAGTCGACGAACGCGCGTGTTCCCATCATCGTCACCGGGAATGATTTCTCGAGATTGTACGCACCGTTGACTCGAGACGGGCGCATGGACTTGTGGATGTGGGAACCGACGCGCGATGAGCTCGCTGATGTATTATACGCGATGATGAGCGACGACGGGTTGTCGAAGGAGGATTGCGTCGCTTTGGTGGAGACGTTTCCCAACCAACCGCTCGACTTTTTCGGTGCTATTAGGGCTCGCGTGTACGATGACGCGGTTAGAGAATTGATTTTAGACGTTGGATTAGATGATTTAGGGGAAGCGCTCGTCGGTGACGAGCGCAAGAGGGTTGGGTTGGAGGAGGTGCACGTGACACTCGACGCGTTGGTCACCTGCGGACGCGAAATAGTTTGCGAACAGGAGAACGTCAACAGCATTCAGCTCGCTCGCGAATACATGCGCTGGCAAGATCCCGAGGATCTCGCAAGCGCGCGCGCGGCGGAGGCGGCACGGCGAGAGAAAGAACCGTTGCCTTACGAACCCGACGCGACGGCGGTCGAGTTGCGCGAACGAGCCAAATCGATGATGCTCGCCGCCTCAGAGGAACGCGCTCGCAACGCCGAGCCCGCGGAGACGATCGAGGAAGCGTCGGAGGAAGAGTCTCCCGAATCGTTCCCGTGGCGCCTCGAAAACATCGGCGAGGCACAGCGCTTGATCCAAGCCGGATCTACGGTGTTCGACATTCGTCCCGTCAAGGATTTCAATCGCGAGACGCTCAAGGGCGCCGTCTCCATGCCCGCCGCCGTGCGCATCGGTGGTCTCTCCGACGCCGTGGACACCCCAGACATCGACAACATGATCACCACCATCACCGCAGACGCGCGATACGCCGCCGTCTCCGCCCCAATCGTCGTCTTCCACGCCGCCGAGGCGTCCGACGCCTATCGCGCCGACGCCCTCCGCGCGCTCGCCGACGTCTTCGACGACGTCGTCGAGGTCGACGGCGGCCTTCCGTATTACCTAAAGCACTTCACACCGGCCGGAAAGAGACGGCCTCGATACGTTGGCTACGGAAACGAAAACGAGGAGACGTTCTGGACCGCGTCCAATTGACTCTCGCGTCCCGGCGGCTGCGCCGCTCGTTGTAACGCCGCGTCCCCGCCCCTCGCGCCCTCCAGACGACGACGCGCGATTCACCGCGCGCGACCGAACGATGTCTCTGATGTACGGCACCAGCGCCGCGCGCGCGCGCGTGTCGAGCGCGCCCTCCACCTCGCGCGCGGTCGCGACGGCGCGTCGACGTCCCGAATCGCGCCGCCGCCGGCTCGACGTCGTCGCGACATTTGACGCTCGATGCGGCGTTCGCGCGCGCGCCGGGAGAGGATACGACAGCGCCGCGGACGCGGAGGATGATTTATTGTTTTGGAACGAGGAAGATTTGGAGGAGGACGACCCGATCGCGATCGAGGACGACGAAGAGGATTGGGACGACGAGGACGACGACGAGGACGACGACTGGTTTTTTATTCCGGAGGGTGCCAACGTGCGCGTGGTGGACGAGGACCTGTATAACGTCGACGACGACGATGATGACGGAGGATACGTCATG
>MDTE01205094.1_pt1 | contig 10141 bp, 3 predicted proteins | sample 811231 | NCBI WGS metagenome assembly MDTE01 (sample SAMN05326651, study PRJNA326480) | marine metagenome | isolation source: seawater | place: Indian Ocean: Red Sea | collected 2010 | reverse complement strand
GCTTTCATCTGCTGGTACAGGCACCGATGCTATGTCTCTTGACGTAACTGCGGGCTCAATGGTTGTTGCTCCGTCGCTCGCAGACGGTCAGACGCTAAAGCTTGGTAAGAATGGTGCCACTGAGATGGTCTTCACGCCACACGGTACACCTGCCAATGAGAAAATCTCATTGACCAACACAGCAGGTACTGCGTCGGATGCTATTTCACTTTCATCTGTAGCAGGTGGATTTGCAGTCGAAGGTGTTCAGGCTTCATCCATCACGGTAGCTTCAGCTGGTGACGCTGACGACTTATCAATCTCTGTTACTGGTGCAAATGATGCAAGCCTCTTGCTTTCATCTGCTGGTACAGGTACTGATGCTATTGATATTCACGGCTCTGCTGGTGATATTCAATTCAGAACTTCAGCTTCTGGAAAGAGCGTCTCCGTCTCGGCAGCCGGCGGCGGCACACAGAAAGCAACAGTTGAATCAGCAGGTACAGGCAATGATGCTATTAGGTTGAACGCATCTGCTGGTGGTATTGATATTGACAGTGCGAAAGTTATCGACATTGCTGCTGCTGACGGCGGTGTTAATGTGACTGCTGGTGCTGATGATAACATCACGCTTAAGCTAGGTAACAACGATGCTGGTGAGAAGGTCTCATTTACCAACAGCGACGACACTGAGATCCTCGCCATAAAATCAGACTTGTCTGTTGTTATGGGTATCGGTACGCTTGACACGTCGCCAGCTAACGGGTTTAAGTTCCCAGCATTTGTCGACAACGTGGCAACTGTGACTGCTCCGGTTTCTGCTTCTGCAGGTTACACTTCAGGCGTGGTCAATGCAGGTTCTGGTATTGCTGAGATTTACTACAGCGGTAGTCTTCACAACGGACAAAGTGTGTTCTTGACAGGCGGCATGGGTGCTGAGTCCATTTATGCGAACTCTCTGAGAGTTTACATGAACGGTTTACTTCTGCTCTCTGGTGCTTCTAACGATTACACCACGGCGTTGATCTTGACAGGTACAGGAAACCAAATGGGCGGCTTGAGAGTTGACTTTGTCGACCAGCCTCTCCATAACGGTGACGTGCTCCAGTTCCACGCTAGAGCTAGGGTGCCTGCCACCTAATAAAACCTTTTTATAGCCTCTGCGCTGTAATAAGTTTTGAAGGGCCCACTTCGGTGGGCCCTTTTTTTATTTTTACCATATTTAACAGAAGAGAGACATTTCTTTTTAATGTAACAAACTTATGGCAGGTTTATTAGACAGCAAGAAGCGGTTTGTCGACACGGTTATCACTGCCGAAGGACGCCGTCAATTAGCAGCTGGTGGATTCCAGATAAGGTTCGTGACCTTCACGGACAAGGATGTGTTTTACGGTAAAGACACTGCAAGCGGTTCGATCGACCAGTCAGAGTTAATTCAACTAGAAGCGCCCTCCATGCTTCCTAGCGATGTTATTACCTTAGAGACTAATTTGTTTGGCAATGCTATTGCTGATGTCGTTTCCGGGGTCTCATCCTCAAACGGAGAACCTCTAAGCGTCTTGGACGGAAAACTTGTTCAGTTCACATCTGCGTCTAAAAACGTAATCACGGGCTCCGAGTATCAAAGCCTGATGAAAGAGATCATAAACTCTTCGCTTACTAACTTTAAGTCGCTCGAGACGATTGCAACCCTAGATCCTTTCCTGGACGACCAAAACTTCAGGATAACAGCTAATTCTCTTGATTTTGAAATTAGAAATGACAACATTGACTCTTTTTGCTCTCTCCCTGAGGCTGAGATAGATAGAGATGCTGAGAGCATAGATCAAGATAGACATCTTTCTCATCTGGACAACTACAAGTACTTGCCTCCGAGAAACAAACCTCGCTCAAGAAAAGATGAGGTCGGAAGCCTCTTAGCAATCTACCCAAACAATTCGCAGGCAGATATCACTACGCTTGAGGATTATGAAAATGAAGTAAAGTTTCTCCCCAGAAGAGATATTCATTTTACCAACACATCCATAGGTAACAATCTAGTATGCCAGATGTATGACACATCTGGAGATTTCATAACGCCCTTGAAAGCTATTGACTTTGGTGAGTTTGCCACTGGAGATCCTGAGCGCCCCACAAAAAGAGTTTACTTTGTTGGAAAGCTTTTTTCACCCGCCACTAATAACAATAAGACTGCCGTATATGTCAATATGTTTACGCTGGAGTTTGACTAATGCCCTTCCTGCTCGGATTTGAAACACCTAGATTTGTGCAAGCAGAGAACCCTAAGCCTAGAATGCTTAGAAAAGTCCCGACAGGTCCTGCAAAGCCAGGATTCAACGTTCCGATCGGAATAGGTAATGCAAATATTGCCATAAACAACATTCCGCTCAACAACATAAGAATTACACCCTTTCCTCGACTTGACCTTGTACCGCTCCCGCCTCTAAAATTAAGGCCGAAGCAAGTTCAACCAAGAGCCAAAGAGGGAAGAAAAATAATTAGAACTGATCTGACGGATTTGACATCTATCGCATCAGTTAAAAACGTTAGAAGAAAAATAAATCTTCCAGGAGGACAGGTTGCTGAGATAGAGTCTGACGATGATCAGATTTATGAGTTAACTATTAACTTTTCTGTCGACGTTAATGCTTTGGCATCATATAACGACCGACGCCGACCTTTGGAACATTGTAACGTAGCGTTGACCACTTCTAAAAAAGGAAATGTTGCAGTTTTTCAAAACAAGGCTTTTGTTCTATCAAAAATTCTGAAAGACATAAAGACCATTGAGGCGATATCAAAAGGTTCCGAGTCGGGGAAAAGCGAGACTGTTTTCTACCCTGTGCAATTAGCCTTCGAGATCAGTAAATCACAGCTTGAAGAGATTGATGATTTTAAGTTATCCCTACTGTTTTCATTTTTTACTAGAAGCAAAGATGTCAATAAGTCTGTTGTCAAGTCTCTAGAATTTGCAGTCCCCTATGACTTGGACAGCGACCTTCGAGCTTTCTACGTAGTGAAAGAACCTGTAAAGATAACTGCAGCCACGCTATCATTCACTCAAACGCTTTTGACAATTGACAAGCCAGCTAACTGTAATGCTGCAGGAGTCAGTATATTTCGAAGAAGGCTGTCGAATCTAGCTAGTCACAATGATGAACAAATTCCTTTTGAGCATGTTACTACTCTAGACTTCGAGAGCCAGACTGACACTAAAACTGACGAAGCATACCAGACAGTCATCGTCGACGGTGATGGTGGCACAGGAATCGGCGGAATTGACAACTCTTTTGAGTATCTCTACAGGGCAGTTCCAGTTGGAAAGTTTGGGGCTTCTTCAATTATGTTTGATGAAGCTATGACTAAAGCCATAACGCAAGCCAACTTTGAGATGGGTTCTGATTTTAAAGTATTTCCTGTTCACAAGAGAGGAAGAGCGCCTAGGGGCTTAGGGCTGGCAGGAGGAATATTTCAAGGTCCGGGGCTGCCATTAAGATTTAACCCAAAAGACTATGGAATTCCTATAAAAACTTCAAAAGTTACAGGATTTGCGTTTAAGGATTCAAATTACTTGAGCCCTAATGGACCCTCTTCTGATCTTAAAAATGGGATAGCTATGGTGAGCTATCAGTCTGACAAGGGAATAAGAGTAGTCGCATCTAACTTAGGCAATTCGCAGGTAGTTAGCATCTTGAGAAAAGACCTGACTGCAGGAGACAGAAATTACGCCTACATGACGACAGAAAACGTGCAGAACGTAGATAGCATAAACTTTACAGATGAAGAAGTTGTCGATGGTCATGCTTATGAATACGTTGCTAAAACTATGTCTACGGGCGGTCTGTGTATGTTGTCAGATGACACAACTACAACAATATTTCGAGACAAAAATCTGTTACCTGACTTAGGCGTAAGCCTTAAAGCAAAGCAACAAGATTCAGACACCGGCTATGTGAGAATTAACATAGATGTGACATTGCCCCAGAATGTTCTGTCATTAGTTGCAGCTCTTCTGGGAGGAAGAGATGAGTCTGACGTCTTTTTGCAAGACATCGTTCGAGGCAGAAAAGATTTGACGCCTCAAATTTCTCTAGTTGTCACCAGAATGAATTTAGTGACAGGTGAAGAACTTGCATTTAAAATGACATCAGACCCAGATAAGTTTGTCACAAAAGCGCAAGATGATCCAGGTCAGAAGTCAGGGGACAAGCTTCCAAATGTATCTAGCTTTATCTTCTCTGACGACAGCGTCAATGAAGGCGACAAGTATGTCTATCAGGTAAATGTCAATATAAGAGAGCCTTTGAGCTTAACAGATGAGACCACATCAATCATAAGAGCAGGCCAAGAACCTTTCGTATTCCAGTCTTGCAAATCATCAAGTCCTCTCTTCCTTAACAGGGGTATACTGCCGCCAACACAGCAAGGCCAAGACTTCGTCCAGCAAGCAAACATACAGAACGGAAGAAATAGGCTTTTAAATCTTTTGACAGCTGAGGACGAGCTCGACTTAGGCTATACAGGAATTAGTGCATTAGTTCCCGGTGCAGGTCACATATCAGTACCAAAGAAGCCTTCAAAAAGCCTAAGAATAGCTTCTCACCGCCTCGCAAGACAGGGCTTCTCAGAAATACGATGGGACTTTAAAGAAATAAAAAAAGTAAGCCACTTTGAAGTATTCTCTGAGGACACTTACATAAGAGAGGGCAGTCAAAATTTTATTAAGACATCACTTGTCGCCGACGTTGCCGCTCAAACGAAGTTGACTAGAACTAGATTTTCTCTCGAGGACGAGTTAGACGTCTTGACTGAGGACGATCGAAATGACTTTGAAGATCCTACTATAATAAACATCCAGCAGCTTCAGCAAGAAACAGAGGAATTTAAAGTCAAGGTTAAAAGGCGCTATATAATTAATGTTGTAGGCTTAGACGAGTCTGTAATAGAAACATCAGTTTCAAAGCCTGTAGTTATTTCAAGCATGTCTATTGCTGGAGCTCGAAGAGGTATTAAATTTGCCTTCGCTCCAAAGGTTTTGCAGAAAAAATTCATGATAAACAAGGCAGTCAAAAAGAAGAATAAGAAAAAGATAAAAGTTAGAAAGCTTAATTTTATGAATTTTCTTGCTAGAAAAGGAAACGTGATTGCAAAAAATCATGTTAATGTTTTAAAGCTAAATGTAGGATTTGCTTCCAATAGGGGGAAAGCTCCTAACAAGGTAAAACAGCAACAAAATCTACGCGTCATATCAAAGAATTTAAAAGTGTTCCAGCCTTCGCCTCCACGACAACCTAAAAAGTCTCCAGGCAAGGGAATGAAACCAAACGTTAAAAAGTTTAATTTATTTAAACTGAGCCCATTCGGATAGGAGGCCTAAAGTGCCATCTCGTCACGGAAGTATTAGCCTGCCCGGCGCCCGAGTTAATCCACAAGGAGGCGGCGGTGGCGGCGGTGGCGGCGCCGGCGTAGGGGGAGGTTCTCCGGCACTCTCTCCGCAAGAAGCGAACAACCCGCGAGTTTTCAGCGGCGGAAACCCAGAAGTAAGAGAGCAAATTAACGACTTTCAAGAGCGCGCCGAAGATCCCGACACTGGCCAAGAGTTCATAAGAGAATTACAGGATATGAGCAGGCTTAGAGGTGCGTTCGCCGGCGTAGGTATAAATTTAGCAAATCCTGAGCCCGCGGTCAACACTCCGGCAGGACAAACACTTCTTGAATATGATGGTCTACCTTACGAAGCTCACAAGAGGTCTGTGTCCATTAAGAAACCTGAGGTTTTAGGTAGGTTTACATTTCGACCAGTTTTTCAAACTTCAGGCCAGGGAGGAGTCAGTCTAACTAGCGAGGGTGCCTTCCTGGATGTCCAGATTAACGCCAGAAAGATAAGAATTAACGACATACAGTCACTATTTGATGAAATGTCTGCTGATCCAGAGAGTCCAACAGGAGTTCTTGCAGCTAACTTAGTTGAAGAGCTTGACTCTAATTTATCTCAAGCGGAAGAAAGTTTTGACAGAATAGTTGATATCACTGACCGAATAAACCAGTTTATATCAACTTTAAAAATAAGATCTGTCCAGACAAAAATGAAAGACAGGATGGAGGCCTTTAGATCTACACGCATGGAAGATCAAGAATTTCTTCCTGACGACTTAGAGAAAAAACAAGACTTTAGAGGAATGCTCGTAAACAACCACGGATTTACTGAAGAGCAAGTGGATGAGTTTTCATCAACAAAGCTGATGTACTACCTGGGATATGATATTAAAAATGTTTTGATCGGGCCTACGTTTACATCAGCGGGAAAAATTCAGCTTCGAAACGTCAGAAGTAGAATACCGCAGGGTCTTGATGAATTCAAGGCACTAGATGGAGAAGGCGAAGAAGAAGTGCCCCTTTTCGCTGCTGCAGAAATGGATCTTCTCGGTCCGTTTAACTTCGGTATCTGTGATATGAATCCAGATAGAGTCGCATCAGATATTAGGGTGTTTAGAGATGCAGAGTTTAGTACACGCCCACCTGATGAAGCGTCCCTGTTTCAAAACGATGAAAGCACTGCAGAAGCCTGCAATCTTTTAATTAGTGCCATTGCTAGGAATTTTGCTCAAAGTTCTGCGATTGGAAATGATGAATTTATGGCGGCTTTTAAGGAAGAGTTTGGAACTTCAAAGTCGAACATCGCTGATGCGATTTTTGCTTCTTTGCCCCTGCCAGGAATAACTCCAAACCCTGTGTCAGTTTCGGGTGACAAGTCTTTCACAAAGACCTTGCTCTACAATCAAGCGCCAGACTCTCTCGAGATTTTAAGACCTTTTGATCCCGACCTACCTGCACTCTTAAGAAATACAGGAGAAGATGACGACGCACCCAGTAATGTCACCAACACTGTTTTTAATAAGTTTATTAAGCCGATCCTAGAGACTACAGCAGAAGGCACACCTGACGCTTCTGCTCTTACAAGATACACTGATGAAGTGTCTGGAAAGCTGCGCAAAGTTGCTTCTAATATCGAGTATATTTTGGCTGTCAAGAATGACGGGCTTGACCCACTTAATATTTTGAACAAGGCTTTATTGAATATTAAAAACAGGCTAGACGACCTCAATCTCATAGAAAGCGGTGACGGATTCCAGACAGGACCGCTAGTTGATTTTTGCTTGCTGAGCGAGTCTTACCAGGATACTATGAAATACGGTGAAGTGTCGCAAAGAGCATTTCCGCCTGAGAGCGGCAGAGGATCAATAGTAAGAGCAAGATACTACCCATTTAACGCTTTGATAACGACATATTTAATTTGCCTAGGAAAAAATAGAGATGCAGTGACAGACAACTTTTTTGATCTTGTGCCCGACGCTTCAGCAGATACTCTATCAAAAAGTGAGCTTGAGAGTATGGCACGACTCCTGGGTAAGCATGCTAGGTTTGGCTTGACTAATGCGACACCAAACTCTAACTGGGGTTCACGCCTTGCACCCTCTCGAATTTGGGATAGAATCGACCAGTTCGGTGCACGGGAAAGGGTTCAAGGTGAAAGAACTTTTCCTGGAATCGCTCCAGAGGGATACGAGGGAGCAAGATTTTCAGAGCAAGGCGTCAACAGGCTCTACACAGACTTTAGAGGCCTGAAGGAGACGCTTCAAGTTGTTGCTGACAATAAGGTTAACGATCGAAATAGCTGGGACCTATTAACAGGAGGCACGACTTCAGGCGGCGCCGGATTTCCTTTCGGTACGAAAATTGACAGGAGAGATGGATCAGGCTCTGGCACGGCTTTCGGTCAACTAAGATCAAACACTTTTCATTCACACGGAGGCGAGTTCCTAGGACCTAACACTATCCATAAAAGAGAAAACTCTCAGGTTGTAGAAGATCGTCTCGCCGCGATAGTTGATGGAGAGTTAAGCAATAGTATTTACGGGGATATGATCGCTCACATTGATGAGATATATGCTGCAGCAAGAGCTCGAGGTCCTGTAGTTGACCCTACAACAAACAAAATGATATCATCAGGAGTTGACCCATCTGTTCTTGTTTCTTTCCTTGTTTCTGTTTACGCGCACATATCTAATAATCTACTTAGTTTGGCTTTTGTGCCTTGCAGAATGTTCAGAGTAGGCGATCAAGAATTTACAAGACTTTTTACAGATCGACAGTGGCGCTCAGACGGGATACTTCCTGTCCAGATGCAGTCAAACTCTAAGACAGAAATGTTTAAGTTTAAGAGACAGCTAGATCAGTACATTAATAATGATGGCAACATTAACGGTATCGGCCCATTTAAAGATTTCATTAATGAATTTAAGGAACAATACCGCGGTGATCAAACTGTAATTCTTGACTTTATTGATACAATGAAAGCGCTTGCAGACGAGATAGAGTCTGCAGGACAAGGTTTAAAGTCGTCTTTTATTGACAATCAGGGCAATCTAATAGATGATCCTGCTTTCTCGAGAATTGCGTCTTACGTGGACGACGCTGTTGAACCTTCACAGATAATACTCGCCAAAAACAGCCTCCTGTCACTTAAAGAAAAATCAGGCAAAGAGCGCTTTTTTGATGACTTTATGGTAGGGACCGCCCAAGAAAACTTTTTTTACACTCTGTTGAAACCTCAAAGATCTCCAAATGCGGATAACATGGACATATTGCCCATAGGCATACCCTTTGGTTTCACGAGAGGCGTCCTCGGCAGAAATCCTGTCTTAGATCCTGAAGGTTTCAATAATCGCTTGGTAGACATTACAGTTTATAAGCGAGACTTGATCTTGGGCAGAAGAGTTCAAGTCAGCCAGAAAAAATTTACTTTTGATTTAGGTATGTTTGTAGGTAAGATAACTGATCCTGTCCTAGCTAATCCCAACACAAGATCAAGCTCAATCATAGATCCTCAAACAAACAAGATTATTCTGAGCAGAGGTGTGACAGAAAGAAATTTTCCTTCTGATCTCCAAAGCGTTCTAGAAAATAACGTGGAATTTAGAAGAATATTGTACGGCCAGGCTGATCCTGTCGTTGTCCCCTTCACTCAGGCAGGAAACATAGGAACATCACCTGCTGCTCAAGTTTTTAAGAACCACGTTTTGGATCACATAGCTAAGACTTACATAAAGCTTTCAACAGGAATTGATGTTAGCGAAAATAACATTTTTATTGATCCGGCATTTGAAAGAAGAAATGCAAATGAGTCAGATCTTGCAAACTTTCAGGCATTGGTAAATGCTAGACTAGCACAGATACTTGGAAGAGAAGTTAGTTTTACTGATTATCTTGCAGGTAACAGAGCTACTCGGGAAATTCTAAAAAGACTCACAGAGTCAGAAAAGTCAAGCCCCATCATCGCCGAGGTAAAAACTTTCTTAGAGGGAAATTCGGAAAATCAAAATATTATTTCTGCAGAAGATTTGGTGACATTTACAAGAATGCTCAGTCCGAACAATTCTTTGATTACTCCAGGGCTTACAAGAGACAAGCTCACAGCGCCTAAGATTTTCGAAAGAGTTTTTTGCATCTTTGTCGATCCAGACGACTTCGATGTAATACCTGGCGTTGGAGGAGAAGCAGACCTGCTAAACAGCCCTCCGGGAAATATTTATCTAGAGGGTAACCCGGGAAGCATAAGACACATCCAGATTCCAAAAACTGCAGGCTTACCTCAAGCTACAACCTATAACGTATCAATTAAAGAATCGAGTGAGGAGTCATAAATGCCTGATTTTAGCTTAGCGGGAATTATGGCCGGCATGAGAGCTCGCGGCGGCGTTGCGCAAGCTCAGGTGCAGGAGAATCTTGAAGTAGTAGTTGAAAATGCAGGCGTAGGAAATCCTGCAATGTCACCTGAGGCTATAGCCAGACGCCCTAAGATATCAGACACTATTTTAAACCTAGATTTCCCGGTTCCTGTTTTCCTTCAGGGTGAAAACCCAGACTTGCCCGCCTCCAAGTTTGTTTACAACTTCTATGACCAGCAAGAGTCGCTAGACGATTCAGGAGAGGCCTTTGATGCAGCACCTCCAGAACTAAAATCAAAACCGAGGTACACACAAATATATTTTAAGCTCCCAGCATCTCCAGTCGTTCAGTCTGTAAATTTTTCTGATTTAGATCTTGCAAATGACGAAGTAGATAACTCTGGAAATACACCTACAGTTAAGCCTGAGCTAAT
>MDTE01164845.1_pt1 | contig 10142 bp, 10 predicted proteins | sample 811231 | NCBI WGS metagenome assembly MDTE01 (sample SAMN05326651, study PRJNA326480) | marine metagenome | isolation source: seawater | place: Indian Ocean: Red Sea | collected 2010 | reverse complement strand
CTTTGAGTTTATTAAGTAATTCAAGCCCGAGATCACTATTGAGAATCTCTCTACCTCTAAAACGGACGCTTATTTTAGTCTTATCTCCTCCAAGAATAAAGCTTTTTATTTTTTTTAATTTTATATTGTAGTCACCAACATCGGTTGATGGTCTGAATTTTATCTCCTTAACTGTATTTTTTTTTGTTTTTCCTTTAGAGGATGAGATATTTTTTTTCTTTGCAAAGATATGCTTTCCATAATCCATTAGCTTGCATACAACTGGATTTGAATCTGAAGAGGAAACTTGAACTAAATCAAGAGATGCCTCTTTAGCAGATTTTAGAGCAAAATCAATTGGAACAATGCCATGCTTTTCCCCCTTCTGATCAATAAGCATTACCTTATTGGATTTTATTTTTTCATTAATAGGAGTAATATTTTTTTTATTATGTGAAGCTATGATAGAACCTATAAGGAAGTTTTAATTAAAGTCATTAAGATTAAAAATTAGATATAATTTTTTGTAAGTTTAACTTAAAGTCAGACATTGAATATGATTTTATACTAATTATCCTATTAAGCAATAATATTTAACTTAGGGTTGGAGAAGGAAATGATTCCATTTATCTAGTTTTTTTTCAAAAGCCTCCCTTTTGTTTAGTCTAGAATCCTCTCCTTCCCAGAACTCAAAATAGAAAGGGATAAAGGCATAACCTCCCCAAAAATCGGGGCATGTTTTGAGATCATCATTTTGTAAAGATCGATTAAAATTCTCTTTAACTTGGCTATAAGAATTAATTGGTTTTGATTGATTGGATGAAATAGCCAATGCATTTTTTTTTAATGATCTATCAAAAAAATATTCTTGATTAAACTCTTTGGAGGTTTTATGTATTTTAGCCTTCATTCTAATTTGAACATTTATGCTAGACCAATAAAATAATGCAGCTATTTGGTCATGAGAAATAAAAGAGTGAGCTTTTGGTGAGTGATAATTACTAAAAAAAATAAATTCATCATTTGAAATAAATTTAAGATTTACATATCTTGAATCAACTTCATTTATTTCCTTGTTATAAGAAGAAATTGAGATGGCCTCAATGCTTTTTTGATCAGCACTTAATGCCTCATCATATTTTTTTTTAAAGAGCTGAAAAGGAGCTTCTTTATTTAAATTAATAAATTGAATCACATTACTAAAACTTAAAACTAATTATATTTTTTAAATCCATTTCTTTAATGCCTCAGGAGGTCTAGGTAAATCTCTAAACATTACCCAAATCAAATCAGATTTAGAGAATAGAACAACCCAGGCCGAAAGCCAAATTAGGCTAAAGTAGGCCCAAATATCTTTGTTATTTACAAACCACTCTTCTAGGCTACCTTTATATGGCATAACTACGTTATCATAAAAGCTTTCAGGATCATTATTGGCTTGCATCATTTCTTCCTCATTTCTAAAGACAATTGATCCGACTCCTGATAAGCCTGGTCTAACTTTAATTATTTCTTTCTTAGATTGAAAAGGAAATGCATCGAAGCAGCGTTGTGTTTGCGGTCTAGGGCCAATTACACTCATGTCGCCCTTAAAGATATTTATTAATTGTGGCAATTCATTAATCTTTGTCTGACGCAACCAACCACCAAAAGGCAATATACGAGGATCTTTATGAAGGGTTACTGTGCCAGTACCCATGTTAGGACTATTTTTGAGCATAGTAGCAAATTTATATAATCCGAAATGCTGTCCACCTAACCCAACACGTCTTTGAAGAAAAAATACCTCTCCTTCTCCCGTAAACCTTAAGATAATCATAAGAGGTATCATTAATGGTGAGAGCAATATTAGTGCCAAACCTGAAAAAATAATGTCAAATAATCGCTGCATACTTTACATTTTTTCGTCTAAATATTTACCTGTTTCATGATGATTGAAATCAGGGATCATTTTATTGAATAAATCAACTATTGTAGCTTTTTCCCAAAATTGTTGAGTGCGAAATCTTTCGATATTCTCTAAGAAATCCTCAAGTTTGCTTGAATCGTATTTAGCATCATTTTTAATAACTCCCAGGCTTTTGAAACGCTCCATATCTAAGACTTCATTAGCCGTATAGAATTCTTCAAAATCTTTTTCTCCGGATGTATCTGAGGTAAAAAAATAGCATGGCCAGCATTTTGATGATATTAATTCTTGAGATCGATCTCTAGCTTCATCTTCAGAGGAACAGTGATATGGCTTATATCCAAGATTGTTTATATAGCGCTCAGCAATATCTGAAAAAGTTGTCAAATGTAATTCCTCACTTAGCTTAGGGAAAAAAATATCTCTATTTTCACCCAGAAGACATGACATAAGACATAGCTCTCCTGATTCCTGTGGCGTCACAAAATAACGCTTGACGTCATTTGGTGCAGAAATTGGCTGTTGCTTTGAAAAACGCTGATTGAATCCATGTAACAATGATCCATCAGAAAAAGCCACATTAGCAAATCTAGCAGTCGAAATATCGATAACCTCACTTTCTTGCATTAAAAACATTTCCATAATTCGTTTACTAGCGCCCATCATATTCACGGGATTTGCTGCTTTGTCAGTGGAAACACAAAAATATTTTACACATCCTTTATTTTTTACTATTTGCAATGTCTTTAATGTATTAATGATATTAACTTCAATGAGACGCATCAAAGTAAAGGGATCTTTTTCACTTCGAACATGCTTAAGAGCAGAAAGATTAAGAACATAATCATAATCGCAACTAGAATTCATAAGTGCTTCAAACTCCTTACTTCCACAGTCAATTGCAAATGTGCTAAAGTCACCATCAATATAGCCAAGAGTGCTTCTGATGTCTCTTACAAGCTCTACCATATTGTTCTCACTTATATCTACAACATGAAGAACAATAGGGTTTCTTTTAAATATTTCTCTAGTAACCGCCTGACCAATAGAGCCAGCGCCTCCAATAACTAAAAAGCGGCTATTTGAAACTATGTCTTCAAGTTCTTGTTGTCGGTTAGAGACATCAAACTCAAAAAGCGGTGAGGTGCGACCAATAAGTTTTAAAATATCCATAATAATTATTGCTCCAATCGTTTCAAGGCGCCATCAGGAACACTTGAGGGTATATTTACAACACGATCTTCTAACCATAGAGAGTTTTTTATTCCATCAGTTTGACAATCTTTAAACATGGGAAGCTTAGACATTAAAGTCCAAACTGGACGAGTCATAACGCCATTATCATTAGTAGCCTTAAGGAATCTATCACGATCTTTTTTTGAATCTAAGACTATAGCATTCAGCCAATGATTAGCTTTATTTCCATTGATAGCCTTAAAAAATCTCACATCATTTTCATTAAAAAAAGTATTCCATTGATTTGCTAATTCATTTTTTATTGTTAAAAATTCATCAAGGCGCTCCATTTGCGCGCATCCCAAGGATGCATTAAGGTTGGGCATCCGATAATTATAGCCCACAACATCATGCACAAACTCGAATGGGTGAGGAACCTTGGCAGTAGTTGTAATATGTTTCGCGCGTTCAGCTAGTTTAGAGTCGTCAGTAATAATCATACCGCCACCACCAGTAGTAATTATCTTATTTCCATTAAAGCTTAGTGTAGAAATTGAAGCAAAAGTGCCTGTATGTCGGCCTTTTACAAAACTTCCCAAAGACTCAGCAGCATCCTCTATTAGAAAGATATTCCAATCATTACAAATCTGAGCAATTTCTTCTATTCGGCACGGAAACCCAAAAGTATGCATAGGAATACAAGCTGAAATCTTTTTTCCTGAGATTTTATTAAAAGTACCATTGGTTCTTTTTTCAGCATTATTCTCTAGAAATTTTTTAAGCGCTTCTGGGCTGAGGCCCATAGTGTCTAAATCTACATCAATAAATAGTGGTTTAGCACCTACGTAACTAATGGCATTGCAAGTAGCTATAAAAGTTAGTGCCTGTGATATAACTTCATCTCCGGGCTCTACTCCTGCAAGTTCAATTGCCGTATGCAGAGCAGCGGTCCCATTTACTGTGGCAATGGCATATTTTGATCCGGTATATTCAGCTATCATTCCTTCAAACTCTGTCACTCTTGATCCAACTGATGATACAAAATTTGAATCAACACAATCTACTAAATACTCCCTTTCATTACCCTCAAAAACTGGCCTATGAAGTGGAATAAAGTCATTGCCAAATAATTCTTTTGCAAGATCAATAAATTTTTGGCACTCGTTCATTTTTAATTAGATTTCCCACTGAATGACTTAAGAGGTTTCTTTATAAATTGGAAAATTGCTGCAAGTAATGGCATTGGGTCATAAAGATCAAAATAAGCATGTCTATTTGAAAAAAGTAAGTTATATATAAAAGTAAAAATGGAAATATTTTTATTTATTAAAACATGATACTTAAAGTCCATCAGTGAGAAAACCCACGTACCGTGGAATCTTTTTTGAGTATACTTAATTTTTTCATATGGCTTTAATATTGTTTTACATGCAATATAAGGTAAGTTTAAACCTGCATATTCTATAATTGAATTCCAACTCCATGGTCTGGGATTAATCTCCATTAAATAATGAACACTCTTATATTTTTTAAATTCAATTTGGCAAATTCCACTTATACCTGATTCTTTGATATATTTTTCTGCTTCTAAAATAGCTTCAGAATCCGATACCAACTCCCCATAAGAACATTCGCCAACAAAAGGTGGAAATTGCCTTAATTTTTTTGCAGTTGCTGAAGCAATTACCTTGCCTTTATATGCATACAGACCAACAGTATATAACTGATTGTCATTTCCTGGAATAAATTCTTGTATTACAAAAGATGAATCGCTTTTTTTTAATTCAGACGTTGCCTCAAATAATTGAGACTCCGTAAAACATTTTTTTATCTTAAAAACAGATTCACCAACGTTAGAATTAGATGTTTTTCTTATGGTTGGTTTTACAACTACAGGGTATTCGATTTCATCAATATTGTAGTCATCTGAATAAAATGTTCGAGGATGGCTAACACCTGCTTTATTTGCAACTTTATACATCCTATCTTTATATAGGCTATCTAATAATTTTTTTTCATCCACTTCAGAAATTGAAACATAATATTTGGAGAGCACATTCCAATATTTTGAAATTACTAGCAAATAATTATCACTAGATGTGAATAAAAAAATCTTATCTTTGCCTCCAATTTCTTCACCTATCTCCATCATTCTCTCAATAAAAGAGATTTCGCCATTATTTATAATATCAGGAATGATAAAGCTATCTTTTACATACTTAGAATAAAAACCAGGAGATTTATATTCATCTGCAGAGTAAACTTGTACTTTTTTCTTTCCAAGTGAGCGTATTAATCCTAGACCTGTTCTTCTTGTATGAATTACTAATGCTCTCATCTTATATAACAGTTATAGAATTATTTTTAATCTCATTTTTATTCATCATAGCTATATTTTTTTCATTTTTAATTGAAATTAATCCTCTAATTACAGCACCATGACCAAAAACTAAAATTTTTTTATGCCCCCCATAACAAATAAAAAATTTTTTTAGTCTTTTTTCAAAATTTTGCATTGATTCTCCTAATATGAGACTACTAGGATCCTCAATCCATAGACCATTAGACTCTTTAATAAGATCAGTCTTAGACTTACCTTCATATGTGCCAAAATTTAATTCATCGAGCAATGGTTCTATTTTAAAGCTTTCATAGCCATACTCTTTTGCGGTTTGTTGGGCCCTTATTAACGTCGAGGTCAAAACAATATCAAATTTATGCTTTTTAAGAGTATCTATATTGCTGGTAATCTTAACTCTATCTTCAACTGATAACTTGGAGATAGGTATGTCAATGCTGCCCTGAAGCAGACCGGATTTATTCCAATCTGTTTGAAGATGTCTAACAAAAAAAAATTTGCTCACTAATTATCGTTCAAAAAGAAAGTATCACTTCTAAGTGCCTGTCTTTGAGTTTCAAGCTGAAGAACACCATATGGATTAATATTACCTAGATTTACATTGCTTCCAACTTTATTAATGAAATAAATCTGAGATGCTGGAGTTGGTGCTTCAAATATTATTTTATCAATTTCTGAAGAATTAAGGATGTCTTCTAGTAGCCCAGTTCTTATTTCTCCATTTGATCTGAACATACCGGCAGTTCCAGAATCTCTGCCTTCAGTAATGACATATGAACTACCTGCTTCAAATAAACTGTCTATTTCATGAAGCCATTTAGATGGTGCCATTACAGCTTCTGAATCTTTACTACCAACTTCCGATAAAACCATAAAATCTTTACTAAAATCTTTTACTATCTCTACTCTTTTATCAATATCTAAATCGAGTGTGCCTGTTGAAACTTCAACACTATTGATTTGATGATCTTCTAAATATTTTTTATATAAATCTAATTTATCTTGACTGTAAAACTTTTCAAAGAGAGTTCCACCAAAATATACTTCAATATTAAATGATTTATATATTTCAATTTTCTTTTTAAGATTTGGCGTTATGTATGCAGTTCCAATTCCTAACTTTGCTAAGTCAATAAACTCATGATGCTCATCTAGAATAGATTCAAGTAGCTTTGTTGTTAAACTGATATCATGCAGTGATGTAATACCAGTATTCCTTGGTTTATTATTTCTTTTTGGAAGATTTAGCATATTTATGATTTCATTTTAATTTTTAAAGACAAAGCTATAAATGCAAGCCACATTCATTCTTATCATTAATTTTGCATTGATCTTTAATTTCCTCTAAAAATCCAAGACTATAAGACCTCATAATATAATAAACCTCTATATTTGAGAAATTAAATATTGGAGAAAACTTTATTAATCCGTTTGAAATTGATATTGCTTTCATATTCATTCTAGATTTTGTTTCAACTTTTCTAATTGCGCTTACCCATATTTTATAATTCTTATTTTTAATATGATCAAATAAAGTATCTCTTTTCAAAACTCTGCATATCGAAGATCTTTCCGCTTCATCTAGAGATAAAAAATCTTTTCCTCTTAACAACTCATTCTTCTTTCCTTTTGCATCAATAATAGTTATGTTGTGGTTAAATCTATTTTTAACTAAATCATAGTTGCTGTATAAGTCTCCTTCAATTAGGCCCGTATCAACACAATAGACATCAACTAAGAAACCTGCCTCCTCCAAGATTGAAAGAGCCAATACTGATTCATGATTAAGTGAACTAGATATGAAAATATCAGAAGGTCGATAGCCAATAAGAAAATTTTTTGTGTAGTCGACGCCTTTTAAAAAAATAGGATTCATATAAAGAAAAGAATTTAATAATATGTATTAATTTTACTTATAAATTGTAAATAAAAAAATGATGGAAATATAGGCTGCGATGAATATTAATAACGAAAGAAATAAACTAATCAGTAAATCTCTCTATTTGAAATATTTACCAGATGCAATATCCTCTGGAAAAGTTGATGTCTTATCAACAGCGTATAGAAGTACTTTTTCTAATTGAAGAGCGAGTATTTCCCGATCAAAAAAAGTATCAGCTAAGATAGAAGAATTTTTACCCATCTCTTTAATGCGTTGAGTATCTTTGACAGCTTTAATAATATCCTTTGCTGCATCATCAAATCCCTTTCCAGCTAGAACCAAACCCGCATTTTTCTTAACTAACAAATCTGCGTGCCAACCGCCATAGTTTATTAACAATGGCTTCTGGGCGGCTAGTCCATCAAAGAATTTATTAGCTGAATTTGATTCCATTTCCTTTACACTTACAAAAAGAGAGCTTACGAAAGTAGCTCTTTTATAAATTAAGGGCATGTCTTTTTTAGGCAACCTTTCAAGCATGAAGAAGTTGATGTTTAAAACACCTAGTCTTTCAGCTGTATCTTTAACAAGATTGTATTCTGCACCTCCGCCAACTACCAAGAACTTTATATTGGATGATTTTTCAAGTGTGTGCTTAGCAAGTTGAGATAGATATGCTACTCCATTCAATGCGCCTAATGTGCCAGTATAAATAATCAATGGAGAATCTTTCAACCAAGGATATTTAACTTCGAGCTTAGAATCTGCCCCATGATCTTTATCTCGAAACCATTCAGAGTCTGAACTATTTGGTATAACAGCAACTCTTTCTCTTGGAAAATTTGTTTTGAGAATACCAGCTTTCATTCCTGGTGAAAGAGCAACTATTGCTTTAGAATTAAAATAGGCTAGTTTTTCAAATTTTTTCGCTAGAAATTTTAATATAGGATTTTTTAAGGCTCCTATGGCAATTGGCATTTCAGGCCAAAGATCACGAACTTCAAAAACCATGGGTATCTTAAGCTTTTTGGAAGTGATGATACCTGGGATAGCTACCGTAAGTGGAGTACTAGTAGCAAAAACTAAATCGCCTCCCACTGAAATAGCTTTCCCAATTGCTCTAAATGCAAACTCAAGGAAGGCTTTCATACGCCTCCAAAAAGACATTGCATTGTCATATCGTACAGGAAACCAATGAACATTAATTCCAGCTTCCACAGTTGAAAACCAGCCACTATGATGCGTTTCTGAGCGCAAGCATGTAATCATATGCACCTCATGACCATTAGCAACTAAGCGCCTAGCCATTTCATATGAACGAGTACCTCCGCTCATTTCGGGAGTATTGAAGTACTGATGAATATATATTATTTTCATTATATTTTTTTATTTATAAATCGTTCTAAGAAATGATATCTTTTTGAAGCATAACTTACCCATTGTAAGAATCTTGGAATACAATAAAACATCACAAGCAATCCATCAACAATATCGCCAGATAGAAGAGCTGAAGGTAAAATTATTAAAAAGGCAACCTCAATTGTTGGTAATTTTGTTTTTTTTATAAATCTAAAAAATGTTTTAACGTACTCAAAGATTATTATCGTTACAATGATTACACCAAAAAAACCATAATAAAATATAATTTCAGCAATCAGGTTATGGGGGTAAGGGAAATATTCTCTATAGTAAAAAAAATCAAAAATTTGCGATTTCGTTCCAAAAAAACTCCAGTATTCCAAGAAACTAGTTAAAAACTCTATTCTTATTGAAATACTTCCTCCGAAGAAAAGTAAAAGTCTGGATATTACACCATCAGACTCGGCTAATATTTCAAAAATATTTTGCAAATCATTGAAGTTAATTATAGTTATAAAAGACAGTATTGGTATCAAAATTAAAAAACGTAATAGGATTTTTTTTGAAAAAGTTCCATTGGTATATGGAAAAAAGTAATAAAATCCAAATAATATAATTGCAAGCAATAATCCCCCCCTAGAGCCAGTAAAAATTACGCCCATGAAACCAAGTATTAAAAAGATTATTTTTATATTTGGATTTTTAGCATTAACAATATTTATTAGTGACAAAAATAGGAATAACCTATATAAAACATTTGCACCAAAAATAAAATACGCTCTTCCAGCCTCATCTTTAAAAATGTAAGACCCAACAAGAAAAAAAATAATTAAGAAAAATGATAAAAATAAAGGAGTTTGGTGAAATTCAAATAAAGTTTTTTTTGCACAAAATGATATAAAAAATATCAAATATAAGGGCCATAAAAAATAAAATGGGTCATAAGCCCTGGGTTCGTAAATATTTTTTGAAAAAAAATAAACAAATAAGATTGATAGTATTAGAAAAACATAAATATTATTTCTGTCAATTATAGATTCTTGTTTATATAGGGCGATAGCTACTAGCACCAATAAAAAAGGCATTAGCGGCACTCCCGCTAACAATGCATTTCCAACAAAAGCAATAAAAAATATAATCGAAAATTTTATGTTTTTTTCAATAAATGTAATCAAAGTCAAATGCTAATTGCCCAAAAAGTATAAAAAATAAATATTAATAAATAAGAAATAATCCTTGATGATGTCAGCAAAACAATGATTCTATCGTTTGACTCATTGCTTTCAAATGAAATAGACATTCGCCTCTCCAGTATGAAGGTGTTTATTAAAGTCGCAAATACATTAATAAATCCTCCAAGGTGTGACAATGAGGTCGAATAATCTACAAAAATTGAGGAAGCAATTATTGGAAGTGTTAGTCCAAGTATATTAATAGAAGACACAATGAAACAAGATAAAAAGATTATATCTTTGCAG
>MDTE01144604.1_pt1 | contig 10142 bp, 9 predicted proteins | sample 811231 | NCBI WGS metagenome assembly MDTE01 (sample SAMN05326651, study PRJNA326480) | marine metagenome | isolation source: seawater | place: Indian Ocean: Red Sea | collected 2010 | reverse complement strand
AGAAGAGGAATTACATCATTATGAAATAACACCATATAATTATAAGCCTCAAATTGGTAAAAAAATCTCTCCAAATACATATTATGATTTAGGTCAAGGTATCATGGACCAAATATATGATTTAAAAATTAATATGGATAAAGAAAACAGTTCCCAAAAAGTTAGTTTACGAACACGCAAAAAATGAAATATATAGACTTGAGTCATTCATTATCTAATGACATATCTACATATCCGTCTGATCCAGATCTGAAAATTATCAAGGAAAAAGAGATTATAAACGATAATAGCCTTTTACATAGTTTTAAAATGGGAACTCATACAGGCACACATCTTGATGTACCAGCCCACATTATTCCTGGAGGGAAAACCTTAAGCATGTTTTCATTAGATTGTTTTTCAGGTAAGGCTGTTAAGGTTGATATAAATTGTTACGATAAGCTTCATCAGCTAAATGGTGAAATTGATGGAATTATTTTTGAAACTGGTTGGTATAAAAATTTTAATGATTCAAAAAAATTTTATGGTTTGGATAGACCGATAATTCCCAAAAAACTTATAGAAAGAGTTATAGATTTAGAAATAAAGTTTTTTGCTTGTGATTTACCCAGCGTAGATCGTAGCGGTACAAAGGAAAAGCCCATTCATCACGCTTTATTAGGGAGAGATATTATAATTTATGAATCTTTGACCAATCTTAATCAATTGCCATTTCTAAGTCCTTTTAATTTTTTTGGATTTCCATTGCCATTTAAAAATTTAGATGGTTCTCCTGTAAGGGCAATTGCTGTTTTAGGATAATTAATTTATAATATAATTAGATTCAATTTGTAGCTTGTTTATTTCCGTCAAAAAGTAGTTTATTCTAATTCAGATGAGAAGTATAAAAATAAATAATATTAGAGAAAAACTTAAAAAGAACCAAGTATCAATAGGAACTTGGCAGCAGATTCCCCATTCATCCATATCTGAAATTTTAGGAAAATCTGGGTATGATTGGATAGTTATCGATTTAGAACATGGGTCGATAGCGATTAATCAATTACCGGATCTTTTTCGGTCAATTGAAATAGGAGGAGCATTGCCTTTAGTAAGAATTTCTCAAGCAGATCCAAAAGATTGTAAGCAGGCTTTAGATGCGGGCGCTGGAGGAATTATTGCGCCGATGATTAATAGCGCTGATTTATTAAAATCAATTAGAAATGCTTGCTGTTGGCCACCTTCTGGTAAAAGAAGTGTAGGGTTCTCCCGAGCTAACTTATTTGGCAAAAATTTTGATGATTATAATAAAGAAGCTCAGTCGCCACTCTTAATTGCTCAAATAGAGCATATTGATGCGCTTAATTGTTTAGAAGAAATTTTGGATGTTAAAGGATTAGATGGAATCATTATTGGCCCATATGATCTATCAGCTTCAATGGGAATAACTGCTGAATTTGATAATAAAAAATTTATTTCAACAATGGATAATATTTTAAGCCTATGTAAAAAATCAAAAATTCCATGTGGCATTCATATTGTACACCCAGATTCGCAGTTATTAAAAAACACAATTGACAAAGGTTATACTTTTATTGGTTATGCAACTGATGGGGTGTTTCTCTACTCTTCATCTCTTCCTCCTAATTTTGATTAGTTTTTTAAAACAATGAAGCTAATAATCCAAATCCCTTGTTTTAACGAAGAGGAAACTCTTTCACAAGTTATAGCAGATTTACCCAAAGTTATCTCTGGGATAGATACAATTGAGACACAAATCATTGATGATGGATCAACTGATAAAACAACAACTGTTGCAAAATCTTTAGGGATTGATCATATAATTAATTTTAAAAAAAATAAGGGGCTTGCAGCTGCATTTAAAGCAGGAGTTAATAATGCTATTTTGTTAGGTGCTGATTACCTAGTGAATACTGATGGTGATAATCAATATCAAGGTAAAGATATAGCTAAAATTGTAGAAGCAGCTATTTCTGAAAATGCAGATTTAGTTGTTGGCTGTAGACCTATTAAAAATCATCCAGAATTTTCATTTATTAAAAAACAACTTCAATATTTTGGCAGTTGGATATTAAGAAAGGTTTCAAATACAAATATAAATGATGCTGCTAGTGGATTTAGAGTTTATAGTAGAGACTCTATGTTGCGTCTTAATATATATTCTGATTTTTCCTATTGTATGGAAACACTGATTCAGCTAGGGTTAGAAAATATGAAGATTGTTGGTGTTAATATTGGTGTTAACCCAAAAACAAGAGAGTCTAGGCTTTTTAAAAATATCTCACAATATTTATGGAGACAAGTTAAAACAATTATTGGGATCTTTTTGCTTTATAGGACAAATATACTATTTAGTAGTAGTTCAGTAATAACATTTTTGATTTCACTAGTTTTAACTTTAAGATATTTGTTTTTAGTTTTATACTCAAACGCCCCTGCAAGTGATTTTTGGCCAACCATTATTTTAGCAGGGGTATTACTTATACTAAGTGTTTTTTTGTATATCACTGGTATTTTTGCATCTCTTCAAGCTGCAAATCGGAAACTTTCTGAAGAAATTTTATATAGGTTACGCAAAAATAGCTAACTATATAAATTTTTTTAATCATTAAACTTATAATTATTTAACTAATGTGTGGAATAGCAGGAATTTGGAACAGAAATAATAATTCAATTTCTAAGTCGGAATTAGAATTGATGATTAAAAAAATGAGACATCGAGGACCTGATTCAAGAGGAATATGGATGTCTCAAAATTTTGGTTTAGGACATTCCAGATTAAAAATAATTGATCTTTCAAACAGAGCGAATCAACCATTTACTAATGGAGAAGATGTTTTGGTCTTTAATGGTGAAATTTTCAATTTTAAAGAATTAAAAAAACAATTACCATCTATGGAAAAATATAAAACATCATCTGATACAGAAGTCTTATTTTATTCTTTAAAATACTGGGGGATAGATGCTTTAAATAAAATTGAAGGTCAATTTGCTTTTGCATTTTTTGATAAAAGATCAAACTCATTATTATTAGCTAGAGATCATGTTGGTATTTGTCCTTTATATATTATGGAAAATGATAATGAGTTAATTTTTTCTTCTGAAATAAAACCTATTCTTGAAATAAGAAAAAGCTCTTTAGATTCTCAAGGTATTCTTGATTATTTTGCTTATCGTTATAATATTCAAAACAGCCATACTCTTTTTTCTAATATAAAACGTTTTCCTCCAGCTAATTACTGGAAGATAGATTTAGGGAAAAATGAAATAATAAAAAATAGATATTGGCGATTAAACTTTACTCAAAATAATTATTTATCTAACCACGATATTCAAAAACAGTTTAATAATATTTTTGATAAAGAAATAAAGTCTCAGACTATTTCTGATGTCCCAGTTGGCATGTATCTAAGTGGTGGGATTGATTCTGGAGCTTTATTGCAAGGTTTTTCAAAAACTATTTCAGATATTAATACGTTTACAATTGGCTTCGCTGAAAATGACAATGATTTGATTAGAGTAAAGCGTTTGCAAAATAAATTATCATTTAAAAATAATATTTTACCTTTCAATCCTGAATCATTCGAATCTATTGAAGATGTGGTTCTTTCATTAGAAGAGCCTTTTGGTGATTTAATTATTTGTGCAAACTATTTACTTGCTAAATATGCATCTGAAAATGTCAAAGTTGTATTGTCTGGTGAAGGTGGAGATGAAGCTTTTATTGGCTACGATCACCAAAGAGCTTTCTTAAAAATGCTTAGGCTATCTAAAATCCCACTAATCAATTCCTCAGTCTCTTTGGCCTTGTCAGTTTTACCACCAAAAATTCTTGCTATAGCAAATGGTTATCCAGGCGGATTTGGATATTCAGAAAAATCTCAAATTAAAAATACATTTGCTAATATTAATTCACCTGTAGATGCATATATACAATTAATAACCTTATTTAAAGAGCATGAATTAAAAACATTATTAAAATCATCTTTTTTAAATAAGGCACCTCAATCATTTGATAGAGCCCCTTTAGATGAAATTTTTATGTTAGATGGGAATATTTGGCAATCAGTAATGCGAGCTGAAATTGAACAATTAACTTTAATCATAAATTTACTTAAGCAGGAGCGATTAGGTATGCGTTTTTCACTTGAAGGACGAGTTCCTTTAGTAAGTAGAAAAATTTTAGATTTTGCAGCCTCACTACCTTTAGATAAAATTTATAATAAAATAAATAAACAATATTTGATTCATTATAGTAAAACTAATGTAATAAAAAAAAGGCCCTTTTCCATATTGGCTAATCCTAGATATAAAATGATGATTTCATTATTGATTGATAAGTATATTACAAAAAGCAATGTTAATGAAACGGGTATTTTGGAATGGGATAGTGTTAATAAAACAGTAAGTGATTTAAAGAGTGGCAGTATGTTAAAAATTAAAAAAACGATGTCAATTCTTGTTTTTTTAATATGGTGGAGCAAATATAAATATTTTCTCAAAAATTGATAAAAAATATATTGAAAATAAATTCTAATTATATTTTTCTTTTACCTTTTTTCTTTATTCTATACCTTTCTCTTTTTTGTTATTTATTTATTATCCTTTCAAATTATTTTCATTTTTTTAGTATTCCTGGGATTTATTATTATAAAAAAATAATATTACTGGTTGCATTATTTGCCGGAAGTATATCAGCAATTAGGAAAATCAAATCTAATAACTATAGTGTTCTTAAAATACGAAAAGAAAATTTATTCTTAATATTATTAACTATCTGTTTATTTGGATATTTAATAATAATAACGATTTTCAAGCCATATCCTCCAATTTTCAATATTCATTCTTATTCAGCCCTTGATTTAGGATATTATTATCAACAAAATAGTCGCTTACCTTTTTTTGATATAAATAAAATGATTACAATTGCAGCACAATCTAATCTGTATAGTCAATTAAATATCTTTGGATTTATTTTAAGTACTTTTGATTTTTTCAAGTTGGATAAGATCGATTATATAATTTCTTCTAATCTTCTTTCACAATTTATTTTTATTGCATCAGCATTATTCGTTTCATCATTATTTGAAAAAAATAAATTGTTAGCATTTATGTCTTTTATTTTAATTGTTTTATCTCTGCCACCACTTTATGAGGTGTTTATTAAATATCCTAGTAGCGATGTCTTTTCATTATTTTGCTCATCGGGTATTTTGGTTTTTTCAATTAAAGCATTTAAAGAAAAAAAAATACATTATTTAATATTTTTAATTGCTTTTTCAAATATTTTAAGAACATATTTTGCATTAATCGCTTTTATATTTTTTCTTTTATTTAATTTTTTTTATTATTTAAAAAAGCAAAGAGAATACTTAATAATTGTAAAGAAATTTTTTAATAAAAAAATAAATGTATTATTTATTTTATTTAGTTTTTTTATTAGTATTTCTTGGTTTAATACTTTGTATTCAAACTATGGTATAATTAATCCAGATTTTAGAAAAGTTTTATCATTTAATGATAATTATGAACTTGATCAAAAAAGTATGATTGAAGATTATTCTACAGCTTTGATTTCTAGTAATTTATTTGAAAAAAATTCTTTAAGTGAGTTGTCCAATAGCATTTTAAATACAAATATATACTATAAGACTTTTCAGAAAACAGAAAATCATTATCATAACTCTTTAATGGATACATTATTGAAATATATGTTTTCAACCCCAGTGATATTTTTAGCGCTGATTATACTTTTTTTTATTTCCTGTCGATATCTATTAATTAAAAAGAGGTATCAAAATGAAATTAAAATCAGTATTTTATGGCTACTTTCAGTAATTATTTCATGGTTAGCTTTATTTAATTCTCCTTATCCTATAGTTAAAATATTGCTTGTTGGTTTACCAGCATTCGCCATAGTTATTACACTTTTTTTTATTGATATCTATGATAGAAAAATATTCAGTAATTATTTTTTAAAATTAATTTTTGTTTTCTTTTTATCTAGCTTCCTATTCAACAATAATCTTTATAGTAGCAATTATATAAATTCAAAAAGTGAAATTTCAAAACCTGAAAATGATTTCTTTGAAAAATATGGGAATAAAAAAAGTGTTTTAAAAGTTTTTTCTGAATATAATATTGACAATAGTGAAATTATATGGATGATTCGACCTGAACATGGAGGATTTATTTCTTTTTTTATTGACGATATTAGACTTTGGGATAGAAAATGGTATGAAAATCTCGATTTTAATGATATTCATATTGCAGTGAGTTACAATCAAATTTTTGATTATCTTAAAAAAGAAAAAATATCATATTTGATAAGTATGAAAGATCAAAGTCTTAAAAGGTTTTATTATGATCCCTTTAATACAATTTTGGGCTATGAAAATAAAATAATATCTTTATTAAGTGATAACAATGTTTTGTTAGAAAAAATATTTGAAGAAACTGCTTATAAAGGTTTGGAGCTGTCAATCTATAGGATTAATAATTAAATAATGAGTAATGTTGATTTAATAATATTGTGTGGAGGAAAAGGTACCAGATTAAAAAAAATTACTGGATTTAAACCAAAAATTTTATGTCAGATTAATAGTAAACCATATTTAGAGTATCTTTTAGAACAGGTTTCAGAATTTAAATTCAATAAAATTATTTTATCTACTGGCTATTTATCTGAACAAATTGAAGATTGGTTAATAAATAGTAAGTTTTCAAAAAGAGTAGATATTATTGCCGAAGGTATTCCGCATGGTACGGCTGGAGCAATAAAAAATGCTTCAAAAAATAGTAATGATAAAATAATTATAAATGGAGATACAATATTAGAATTTGATTACAATAATTTTTTTCATGAATCAAGAGATAATGCGGATATATCAATTGCAGTAAAATATGTGAAAAAAAATGAAAATATACAATCGGGATTTATTAATCTAGATCATAATAATAAAGTCATTTCATTTAATGAAAAACAAGACAGCTATAATAAAGATCAGTTTGGTTTTGTTAATATTGGTATATATTATTTTAATTATAAATCTTTGAAACTAATACCTAAAAAAATTCCTTACTCATTTGAATATGAATTCATGCCTTTTATTATTGAAAAGAAACTCTTGAAAGTAAATGGATATATTTATGATGGCGTATTTATCGATTTTGGTACATCAAAAGGTTTTAGTAAAGCTAAAAAATTTCTTAAATAATCAAATATTCTTTTAATAAAAATTAATGAAAATATTCTCAATTATTATTACTTGTGTTAATGAAACCAGTTCACTTGTTAAAACTATAGAGCTTCTTTTTGAACAGAACGACAAATATATTAAAGAAATTGTAATTGTTTATCCAGATCGAGTAACTACTGAAACTCTAAATATTATTAATGGCTTTTGTTCAAAAAATGAAAAAATTATAAAATTGAAACAAATACGCCCTCATGTAGGAGGAGCAGTTCAGGATGCTTTTGATATTGTTAAAGGTGAATATACGATAATGATGTCTAGCGATTTAGAAACAGACCCAAATGATGTTTCTAAAATGATTGATATATTTACTTCAAATAATAAAATAGATTTAGTCACTGCAAGCAGATGGAATAAAGGTGGAAAATTTTTAGGATATGGCAAGGATAGAGTTTTATATAATTATTTATTTAACAAAATATTTGCATTTTTTTATAGGACTCACCTTAGCGATATGACCTTTGGATATAGAGGATTTAAAACAAAAATAGTAAAAAAAATTAAATGGGAGAATTTCAAACATTCATTCTTTTTTGAAACTATAGTAAAACCTATTCGCATGAATTGTCAAATAGTTGAAATTCCTACAAAATGGATAGCGCGAGATGATGGTGATCCTCAAATTGCCAGAGATTATTTAAATTTTATTTGGATTGGTATAAAAAATAGATTTCGTAAATTAAATTAAGACTCAATAATTAGAATAACATGATAAAATTTGAAGAAGTTTGGAGTAGAAAAGAAAAAAAAATAGCATTAGCTATTTTTGATAATGCATATAGCAATACAAAACAATCTAAATTAGTTAATATTCCAATGCATAGAGATTATCAAAGAGATAAAAGTCATCCCAAATGGTATGGAACTGATAATAATTATTTACAAGTAGCTAAAGATCTTTTTATGAAAGATGAGGGGCTTCCACCACATGAGCACGTTTCACGGGATGGGTATAATCAATATATGATAGATAATAATTATCCACCGCTTCATATTGACGAATTCATTTATGTTGTAGAAGGTTCTTTGTTGGTTAGAATATATGATATTGATGATTCTTTTTTATTGGAAAGAGAATTGCACAATAATGACTTTTTTATATATTGGGCAGGTGGCGCAGCTGTTAAGTCGTTAACTGATAATACAAGAGTATTCGTTATAAAGCCTGGTCCTTATGAAGGACCTAAAATGGATAAAAGGGATTTTGAAGATCAAGATATTTCATTCTCAAATCAAGAGCCTGATTTATAGGTTGATATAAATTTGTTTAAATCGTTTTCAATATTTTTTTTAGAATAAATATAATCTGTTTTATTAGAAAATTTTTTTGAATGAATTGATCTTATATCTGTGATAAGTGGTTTTTTACCAGCCAATTTATTAATTGGATATCCAAAATATTTTTTATTTATCGAGCTTAATTTTATTGGCTCAGATAGTAGATTAATTAGATTAATTTTTTTATTAATTATTTTATTAATATCATTCCAAATATTTTCAATATTATACCATTGGAAAATTGAATCATTATTTATTCTATTCTTGAATTGATTATTAAGAAGATCATATAAAATATTTTTTTTAAGACCATTTCCAAATAACATTGGCAATCTTATTATATGAAAATTATTGAAATTATCTATAAGAAATTTCTCAAAGTTAAATCTATTATATCCATAATGGTCCAGCTCTGAACTATTAATTTTTGAATTTTCGTTAACTTTTATTTTATTATTATAAACATCAATACTTGATATATGAACAATATGATTTACTTTTGTAGAGGCTAAAAGATTTTTTTGATTCTGGATATTTATTTTATCCTGTAGTGGGTTTTTATTAATTAAAAATTTTGTTGCAGATAATCCACAAGAAATAAGTAAATCAAAACTTTTATTTTTTATTTCAGATATATTTGATGAATTATAATAAAAAGAAAATTTTTTCTTTGATATTATATTAGAGCCAACAAAACCTGTATGCCCAATGATAGCTGTTCTCATAATAGTTTAATGATTAATTTTACAATGAGAAAATAAAATAAAAATAATGAAAAAAGCTTTAATTACTGGTATTACTGGAATGGTTGGTTCACATCTTGCCGATTTTTTATTAGAAAATACAGATTGGTTTATTTATGGAATTTGCCGCTGGAGGAGTCCTTTGGATAACATCAATCATCTAATTGAAAGAGTAAATAATAAAGATAGATTAGAGTTTTTATATGCTGATTTATGCGACCCTTACTCTATTGATACAGCTATTAATAATTGTAAACCTGATTATATTTTTCATTTAGCTGCACAAAGCTACCCTCAAACAAGTTTCAGCTCACCTATCACAACATTAGATACAAATATACTTGGAACGCTTAGGCTCTTAGAATCAGTAAGAAAAAATAATCTAGATCCTTTAATACATATATGTTCTTCTTCTGAGGTTTTTGGAAGAGTATCAAAGGAAAATATTCCAATTGATGAAAATTGCAATTTCCATCCGGCTTCTCCTTATGCTATTTCAAAAGTTGGTACAGATTTATTAGGTAAATATTACTCTGAGGCATATAAAATGCGGGTGTTAACTACTAGAATGTTTACTCATACTGGCCCAAGGCGTGGAGATGTATTTGCTGAATCCAGCTTTGCTAAACAAATCGCTCTTATAGAATTAAATAAAATTGAACCAGTAGTTAAAGTTGGGAATATTGAATCACTTCGCACAATAGCTGATGTTCGGGATGCAGTAAGGGCATATTATTTGCTTTTAACAGTTAATCCAATACCAGGTGAAATATATAATATTGGAGGTGATTACTCATGTAAAATTTCAGATGTTTTAAAAACATTAATAAATTTTTCAACAGTTGATGAAATTAAAATTGAGGTT
>MDTE01122251.1_pt1 | contig 10142 bp, 6 predicted proteins | sample 811231 | NCBI WGS metagenome assembly MDTE01 (sample SAMN05326651, study PRJNA326480) | marine metagenome | isolation source: seawater | place: Indian Ocean: Red Sea | collected 2010 | reverse complement strand
GGCCAGCCACAACCTCACTGTCCGTATCGGCGGATATTGGAAATTCGAATTTCCCCGATTTGTCCAAAGAAGTTGCCTTCGCCAAGGTAATTAAACGCACCACCGTATCTGGAATATCCTGTGAGCCGCGTGCTTACACTAAATTGGGAATCGTGCTCCCGGTTGTTCACCAGCTTGCGACCATCCGGACTATTCATCTTCCAAATTAGTCTTCCATCTAAATACAATTCGTGCAGGTCTTGTTCGTAGTTGTACTGCCAGGCTACATGATGCCACTCCGTATCGCGGATTCCCGCCTGAGTGCGATCACCGACTATCCCATCCGGTCGATGCCATGGGTGTAGATCCTTTAACGCCTGATCTTCTTTGTTGCCAAAAAAGTGTATGCCCGGTGCCATGCTCCCGTCCTCTGACTTGACGTCAGATAAGTACAATTCCCAGACGCCTCTTTCGGTAAGGTCGTATGACCCACAAATGTGACCGAAATGAAATGGATGTTGCTTTCCCCTGACTGTTCCACCAAATGCCTGCATCGGTCCGCCACGACGAATCCATGCTTCTAATGTCCAAGCCTTATCACAAGTCTTAAAGTCGAGTTTCGGAAGCCCTTTGCCTTCGCTGGCAAATCCATGCTCACCATGGCCGGTAAACTGTGGAAACTTCTGCTCGCGACCGGGCCAGTTCACACGCCGGTCTCCACCCATGTTCGTCCAAGTCAGCGTGTGGGCCTTTTCACCCATGCGATCCGGAATCAGCTTGCCATCAGGGCCCTGCCAATCAAACAATACGACAGTGTGCCTGTCCGCATTGATCTGAAACAACTCTCGAGGAAGTACCTTCAGCACGAGATCGCATTGATTGACAGCGCCGTTGGCATCGGTGACCTGAAGCGTCAATTCAGTCCATCCTTCTTCGCTTGGCGTGCCGGTTAAAGTGGCTCGGGAGCTAGCCTGTGTAGATCTGCTCGGCTCGTTTTTGCTCACATTGCTGGCGAGGTTTTCCTCAGCACTCACCGTCAGCTCTATACCTTGGGGTAACTCGCCATTGACTACTTCCCATTTAAGTGGAGCAGCAAGGTGCTTTGTTTTTAGGTCAGCATGATAGGTCTCACCTATAAATGCTGGTGGTAGAGATTCTGTTACTAGCTCGCCTCGTGCGGTAGCGATCTTAAATTGATGCGAGGCGCTGTTGCCAGCTTCGTCTTGCGCTTCGATTGTGAATGTACTGGTGGATTCGTCTTTAACAGGTGTGCCGTGTATCCGACCAAGAGATGTATCTAGGGCTAATCCCTCGGGCAACTGGCCAGCAATTAGATTCCATGTGACGGCGCCTTCTGACGCATCAGTATCGAGATCTATGCTATATGGCACCTTGAACCCGGCGTCCGGCAATGTTTGCTTAAGAATGCTCAGCTTCTCTGCAACGGGATACCGCAATACGTTTGAGATTCGAAGTTCATCGATTTGACCTTCAAACGTCCCCCATCTCAGAAAAAATGGTGGATCTTGCGAATGTTGAAAGCCGCCAACGACAAACGGGATACCGACGTCAACCGCATTGTTCTCAATGATTCGGTTTTCATCTTTTATAGGTAGCTGCACTCTTCGAATTAGCTTTCCGTCGAGGAAGAAAAAGTTCGTTTGGTCGGCGTATCTAAACTGCCATACAACATGATGCCACTGATGATCTGTAATGGTGGCTGGCTGGGCGCCGGTATAACCGCCGGACGCGTAGGGCAGCAAGATACCACTGGTGTCGTGATTGGGGTCCTTACCCCGCGGTGACCCCATGAATCTTGCCCAAAGGGTGATGCCTTTTTTGAGGTCGCCGACACCGGACTTACTGTGCAGCCCAAAACTCCAGCCACCACGCTTCCCGGTGGGTAGGGAAAAGCCTTCTTCGTCAGTCCCGCAGATGTTAAGCGCAGTCCTTCCGGTGTCCAAACCGCCCGGACCTTCGTACTTAACCCATGCCTCAATTGTCCAGGCAGTCGTGCAACTGCGAAGGTGTAACTTGTCGTGGTTGACCGGACCTATAAGCAGGTTCGGGTCGTCATCCTTGCGTTCAAATTTCGCAGTCGTGCCAAACCCTTCATGTTGCCCCCACAGGCCTCGTTTGTTTGCACGTAGCGTTAGCGATTCGTCTCCAAGAGCATCACGTGTTTCGTTGCCTTCACCTTCGTCGAAATGATATAGCACGACCGTATGTTCGTCCGGTGCAAACGGGTGCTTCCACGGCTCTTCTGCTGCTGTGCTTAACGAACTAAAACATGACAGCAACCCAATAATTCCTGATGTGATTACGTGTGGAAGATTCCTCTTGAGCATTTGATTTTCCTTCAGAGCCAATCTCAATCAGTGAACGCATTAATATTTTAGACGGTTACGATGTAGGCTGCGTTCTTTACGAATGAAATTATGTTGTAATACGGCACCTCTCAACATCACGATATGACAAGCGGACTCAGTGTAGCACCCAAACTGACAAGTCGGTGATGCTGTAGCACATTTAATACTATTAGTTTCGCCCGATCTTCTTCGATACTAATGAGGAAGAGCTATCGTTAATTGTTAGTGTGTCTCGTTTGGGGTGGCGTGTAGAAATAGGTGCGTTTAACGCTCAATGTCACAGTAAGGTAGATTTAATGTATGGAATACACGACCACAGGAGACATCAGCATGGCTAAAAAGTGCTACATCAATCACATCGGAAAATTCCTTCCAGGTGACCCTGTTTCCAACGAAGAAATGGAAGACTATCTGGGAATGATCGATGGCGTGCCATCCAGAGCACGTGAAAAGGTCCTCAACCAAAATAAAATTGAAACCCGTTACTATGCTCTGGATAAAGAACAAAACACCACGATGTCCAATGCAGCGATGGCAGCTGAAGCGGTGCGGGATGTGATCGGGCGTTCCAAACTCACTCTTGATGATATTGAGTTGCTTGTAACAGCTACCTGTCAGGGAGATATACCATTACCGGGCTTTGCCAGTATGGTGCATGGAGAACTTAAGAATAAACCGTGTGAAATTGCATCTCTACACGGCATTTGTGCAAGTAGCGTTCTTGCACTTCGTCACGCGACCGCCGCTATCAAGGCTGACGAAGTGACTCAGGCAACCGTCGTCGCTAGTGAGCTTGCGAGCAGGCTGTTAAAGGCTCGCCGGTTTGAAGAGCAAGGCTACGGTAAAGACAAGCGACTCTCATTCGAAACAGAATTCCTTCGTTGGATGTTGTCCGATGGTGCGGGGGCTCTGCTGCTTTCAGATCAGGCATCCGAAACAGGCCTCTCGCTTGAGGTCGAGTCGATTCACATCAAATCGTATGCCAACCAGTACGCACCATGTATGTTTGTAGGGACCAAGGACCGTGTTTCAGCCGATGAAGTTTTCGGCTGGTTGGATTACCCAGGGTATATAGAAGCAGCGTCGGCCGGCGCTATCAACTTGCACCAAACGGTCAATATGCTCGATGATGTCATCCGCGTCTGTGTTAACGGTGTGTTTGAGCTTGTAGAGCAGCAAGTATTCGATCCAACGGAAGTTGACTGGTGGGTAACACATTATTCATCTCATATTTTCAAGGAACAGGCCTATGAACTGCTTGTTCGAGGTGGCATTACTATCGAACAGGAGCGGATTTTCACCAACTTATATTCGCGCGGAAATGTGGGATCTGCTGCCTTCTATTTAATGTTGGAAGAAATGTTCAACGAAGGAAAGCTGCAGCCAGGTCAGAGGCTATTCTGCATCGTTCCTGAAAGCGGTCGATTTCTGTTCGGCTACGTGATTCTCAAGGTCGTAGGGCAACAAACTGAAGGAAGCGAAACGGCACCAGTGGCGGCATTTGCAAAAGATGAAATCATTGCTCCGGATATCAAGACCAGTGGCAGCGCAATAGAGGAAAGCCTAGTGCGTCGGTTGGCAGGCGTCTGGTCGGACTTCGAAAATAGACTAAATGCAGTACCTGTCATCCAGAAGATGAACGAGCATCGACTCACAGTTGAAGATTATCAAGGTCTTCTCTACAACCTACGTCAGCAAGTGATCGACGGTTCCCGCTGGATTTCCCGTGCGGCGTCAAACGTAACTCGCAAGCATTTTGAAATACGTTCAGCCTTTATCGGGCATTCGAGTGACGAGCATCGGGATTTTGAAATGCTGGAAAGTGACTATGTAGCTGTTGGCGGTGATTTAGATGTCATAAGAAACGGAACGAAAAACATTGGTAGTGAAGCGCTGTCGGAATATATTTTAGGACAGGCGAGTCGGGAAAACCCTTTCAATTTGATAGGCGCCATGTTCATCATTGAAGGGCTTGGCCGACAGGTTGCCCGACGCTGGGGAGAACGAATCAAAGATCAATTAGAATTGGATCAATCGCAGATTAAGTTCTTGCTTTACCATTCTGAAAGTGATGACATCCACTTTGAACGACTGGACAAGGCTGTGCAATCGGGGATCCTCACCGATGAGTTAGTAGAGGAAATCGTAAAAACAGCCAAAGTAGTCGCTCGTTTGTACGTATTGCAACTTGAAGAGATAGGAAACTTCTGATGAACGAACATCAGGCAATCGACCGTATCAATGACATTAAACACAATGTCGGCGATCCCAATCCCTGGATGGCTCTTTACGTAGATAGCAGCGTACCATTCCACCCAAAAGCAAAAGCGAACTTCTTAGTTGATGTGTCGTCTAGGTCACGGCAATTTTTCATGCCGCTTGTTCGCCCATTTTGCCGGCTGACAATCTGCCTCTTTACGATCTTGAAGACAATTGTTCCCAACTTCATCAAGTCATCATGGTTACTACACCACTCCATCTATTGGGGTTTGAAGTGGTTTGTATCACCGAATGCAAACTATTTGGTTATGCGTCACTTTCATATAGGCTCGGAGTTATTGCAGTTCGTTGCAGACAATGCCAAAGATGTGGAAATGGACTTGAAACCTCTGCATCCAAAAAAGTTAAGAGACCTTGCTGATGATGTGTTTCTCCAGCATGACCTGAATATCTACAACTTCATCATTGACATGAATCGCCAACTGAACGAAAAGGACATTGTTCTTGAATCAAAAGGGGAGTTGGATTTCAGCGCGATCAGTGAAGAGTTTGAGTTCGACGATATGCCAAATGGGTGGTTTAATTTCATTGATCTGGAAGCCGCGATCGAGATTTATACTCCTATGTATCAACTTCTCTTGACCGACAGTGATTTTTGGCGTGCTTGCCATTCACTGCAGTTAGACGAGACGATTGCGCTTTATGTGACGACGCTCGTGAAAGATCATCGTTTTCTGGGGCTGGTTAATAACCGACATCCGATCGTGCCGGAGTCGTGTTTGAACGCCGGTCATAGGCTAATGCTTCACGGTTTAGCTGCCGAATCGCTGCACGCTTTTTTAGTGGAAGCTAAGAAACAGCAGGCAGAATCTCAATCCCATGAAACAGCTGCAGAATAGTGGGAAAAACCAATGCCAACGGTTGAAGAAATTCTCCACAATATGATTCTCTTTTTGTTTCTGCCGTTATGGGTTTTATGCGGAGGCATGGACTATTGGTGCCACCGTAAGACGAAAATTGAAGAAAACAGTGGTGTAAAGGAATCACTGCAGCATTGCCTTATGGGCCTACAGGTAGGTGCACCACTGTTTATGGTGATATACCTGGAGATCACTGTACTGGTGCTGCTATTGTGTATTGTCTTCTTTATTTGGCATGAGATTACTGCCCATCGAGATCTTGTATACGCAAATGACGTACGGGTTATTTCGATTTTGGAGCAGCACTTACACGGTTATTTAGCAACCATACCGTTCTTCCTTTTGTCAGTCGTTTTTGCGTATAACTGGTCTACGTTTCTTGACTTGATTCAATTGAATTGGGCGGGAGGTATGAGCCTTGCTTTTCGACAGGATCCGGTTGGCCCGGATAACTACATGAAGTGGTATGCCTCTTTCATGCTGATTTGGGCTGTGATTCCATACACGGAAGAGTTGATTCGATGTATGCGGTACGCCAAGAAATCGGAGCAGACGTCACATGAGTAGCGGTCACCTGTAGAGTACGAGCATCGAATCGATTTGCCTGTAGATACGGACTAAAACGCGTTCTTGATTGTGTCGTAAACGAATGCACGCAAGCCGAGAATCCTAGTTTTCTTTACAGCTTTTAACGGCTTTGATACGATCACAGTTGATATGGCAAATCTAAGTGAAAGTATGAAGCGACGGACTTTTTTACACGGGGCAGGAGTTTCGTTGCTGCTACCCAGGCTGGAGAGTCTCGGGCAGATCTCCGACACGCCATCCCCGCGACGGCTACTTACCATCGTCAATCACCTCAGTTTTTACCAGCCAGCTCTGGTTCCGGATGAGAATGGAGCTTTCAGCGACAGTCCTCCACCGCTCCTTAATGAGTTCTCAGAACATCTTGATAGGCTGAAGATTTTTAGCAGGCTGAATAATCCAGCCGTGCAAAATGGATTCGGGCACACGCCATGTGTCGGAATTCTTTCCGGTTACTATAACAAGCTGCGCCGCAAGAACCGTATCTCTATTGATCAAGCCGTGGCCGGCTTAATAGGTAATGAAACACGTTTCAGCTCCCTCGTATTTCAGGCCGGTGAGAACCTAAACTTTTCCCAGATTTCATGGGATAAGCATGGATTGCCGGTATACCAGATTGACTCACCCCGTAAGATTTTTAATCTGCTCTTTCAGGTTGATGAAAATTCAAGGATGCAGCAACAGATCTTGGCCGAAGACCGAAGCATTCTTGATGTAGTGTTGCGCCAGGCGAAATCGATGGAGAAACGGCTGAACGTTACTGACCGGAAAAAGCTTGACGAATATCTCAATTCAGTACGCCAGGTTGAACAGTCAGTCAAACGTCGGGCGTACTGGGCGGAACAATCCAAACCGCAAGTGGATTATGATTTGGAAGGATTTGACCGACGATCGGTAGATGATTATGTCGGCACTCTTCTTGATCTTGCAATCATGGCGCTGGAGACTGACTCCACCAGAGCAGTCACCTTGCAGATACCATTCTGGGAAGGCTTCAAGGAGCCCGACATCGCAGGGAACTATCATGATTTTTCTCACCACGGCCAAAAGCCCGAGAAGATTAAGAAACTACTAGTCATGGAGCACGCGATCCTAAAACGCATTAGCACAGCGTTGACGACTATGAAGAGCCGACAGTCTGGAAACAGCTCACTATTTGACCAAACGACAACTTTGCTTACAGCTTCGATGGGTAGCGCCAATGCCCATAATTTCGATGACCTCCCCGCGTTGGTGTTCGATAGTCGCCTGAAAACTTCGGGGCACTGGCAATTGCCCGATACGCCGATGTCAAATCTCTACCTTGGGTTGCTGCGACAGTTCGGTAGCCAGCAAGATCACTTCGGCGAAAGTACAACAGCCTTGGACTTGTTGTCATGAGCCCCTGCCGATTTTTCGCAATCACGCTGGTCCTCGGATTTCAGGGTCACGGTTTTGCGGCTACGCCATTGGAGCAGTTTTTTACAAAGCACTGCGCCGAGTGTCACGGGAATCAGGAACCGATGGCGGGCATTCGTCTGGACCGGTCCGTAGAGTCTCGGTTGTCGGATATGAATTCAGACTTGCTGAATAAGGTACTTGCTGTTCTTGAAACAGGCGAGATGCCACCTGAATCTGCAACGCAGCCAGCGGCCGAAGTGAAGGCAAATGCTATCGAGTTGCTACAGGAGATCGGACTCAGTCAGCAACGGGTGACTGTGCTCAAGCGGATCACCCGACTCGAATACACGAACACCCTGAGAGATCTTTTCGGAGTGGAATTTGATCTTACCGGATTATTACCTCCTGATCATGTGGAGCGAGGATTCGACAAATTCGGTGAGGCCCATCTCATGAGCTCTAATCAGGTGGCAGCCTACCTCAAGACAGCACGTTTTTTGGCAGAGAGACTGTTACCAGCTAAGAAGCCCGAAACATCAACGTGGGAGTTTGATGTTCGGCATTTTTACGGTAGCGGAAGAGGTGATTATCGCGACGATGACGGGTTTCTGCTTTCGGCCTTCCGTCCATGGCGGAGTAATATTCACTTTTCAGTCGATCCAGAGTCCTATGAACGCTTTAAGATCCCAGCATTCGGTCGATATCGATTTGAGGTGAGCGCGCATTCGGTGAAATCAAAGGAAGGTGAGATTATCGGTGTTAATCTCGGCGATGCGCGTTATCCGGTCAACTTTCGAAATATCCGGCGCGTGCCAATGCCCCATGGTTCTCAAGGATTCACCGTGGAACTTACGCTAAGAGCCGGCGATGAAGTGTCATTTACTTTCGATAGCGGCCGGGTACAGTCGACCGGAGGTAAGCCAAAGGAATTCGACGGCGCCAAAATGAAATTTGCCAGCGTTAAGGTTGCTGGACCGATCGTCGACGAGTGGCCTACAGTCGCCATGCAGTTGATTAAGCCCGACACAAATTGGAAACCATCGAAGCTGGTTGATCACATTGCGTTATTGCTAACCCGGAGACGCTTGCCACCGGCGGAGCGTGCCGCGTTTGTTGAGCTTGTCCGCCAGCAAAACAAGGCCAGCATGCCTCCACAGCAAGTAGCACGCAGCGTATTAACAGCCTTGCTTACATCACCCCACTTTATTTACAAGTCTGAATCGCCTGAGCTTACGAGCGTGGAATTAGCGCACCGACTGTCATATTTCCTTTGGAATTCAGTCCCGGATACTGCTTTGTTGGAAGCTGCCGGGTCAGGTAGATTGGCCTCGGATCCCTCCGAGCAATTGGAAAGGATGTTTGCCAGCCCCAAGGTTGAGCGATTCGTGGACGACTTTACCCGACAGTGGCTTCAATTGGACAAAGTTGATGATTTCGGACCAGATGTTCGCGTATATAAGAACATTCGTCGAATGACGGTAGAATCGATGGCGCGTGAAGGAAGTGCGCTGTTTCGACACTTGCTCCGCGATGACCTTAGCATGGTGCACTTTATCGATTCAGATTTCGTTATGGCAAATGACCGTCTTGCGAGATTCTATAAATTGCCTACGGTGACAGGTGATGAGTTTGTCCCAGTGACGCTTCCCGAGAACAGTGAACGCGGTGGGCTCGTCGCTCAGGCAGGATTCCTGAAGCTAACCTCGACGGACTATGCTACTTCGCCGATACGACGTGGCGCGTGGATCATAAATAATCTTTATAACGAGCAGATCGATCCGCCCTCTGATGTGGTGATTAATGAGCCAGATATCCGCGGAACGACCACTGTCCGTGATGCGTTGCTTAAACATCAAAAAATGGAAAGTTGTTCACGGTGCCACAGCAGAATTGATCCACTCGGATTCGCGTTGGAATACTATGATCCGGTTGGTCGCATGCGAACTGAATATCGTCACGTGGAGGTGGTCAATACCAAGAAGCTTAAGTTTTCCAATGCTCCGATTAGCAGCGACATGAAGCTTCCCGATGGTCGGGAACTGAGCGACTTGACCACGCTTAAGGTTGCGCTAATGGAGGATAAAGAGAAAATCCTCAAAGGTATTATTGGAAAGATCATCAGTTACGCTCTCGGTCGCGAGTTGACGATCGCTGATCGACCATACGTTGACGCCGTCTATGAGGGTGCCAAGTCACGAGACTTTTCATTGAGGGCAGCAATTGAAGCGATTGTGTCGCATCCTGAGTTTGGAAAGAAATAGAAACCGCGGTTGATGGCTATTTTCCTGGCTATTAAGGAATAGACCATTGGAGCGGTTGCGTCTGACGAAGTTTTGTCTGACAAAGTTGCGTATGATCTTATGTTCTCTGGATACACGCCGTGAAATCATGAGTTTTTCGCGCCGGTGTCGCACTTTACCGTGCTTACCCCATAACCGACAATGACTGCTGCCTTCTCGGTCAATCATTTGGCATCGTTACCCCGACTCCCCGAGCCTGGAGGTTGATGTGTAAAACGCAGTGAAGACCGCAACGAATATCCGTTCACAAGTTACGAGTACATTACATGTCAAAACTACCGGCAATTACCTTGCTATCCGTATTACTGTTCACAGCATTCTCCCACGCAGCACCGCCTGTTCGCGAGTTCGATGCGCCAGATGCGCCTGCTTTCAAGGTGCTAAAGCCG
>MDTE01101343.1_pt1 | contig 10142 bp, 10 predicted proteins | sample 811231 | NCBI WGS metagenome assembly MDTE01 (sample SAMN05326651, study PRJNA326480) | marine metagenome | isolation source: seawater | place: Indian Ocean: Red Sea | collected 2010 | reverse complement strand
TTCTCTATGATCTTTTGGAGATTAGCCATAAAGCGAGTGGCTGGAATATTGAAGCTTGCTTCTACAAATTTGGCAACAGACCAAAAACCTTCCTTTCGGAATTCAGCTTCATTATATAGTGTGTCATCTAAATCAAAGAAAAGACCAATATTGTGATTTTTATCTTCAGGCATTTTTATTCAAAAAATCAATTATTGTTTCACATACATATTCTATATTTCTTGATTTCAAACCAGAATAGACCGGAAGTGAAATAACATTCTTACCATACTTTTCAGCCATTGGAAAATCACCATACCCATACCCATATTTTTCCCTGTAATAAGTCATTAAAGGAACTGGAGTCGCATAATGAATACTACAACCTATACTTTTTTCCTTAAGGTGAAAAACCAATTGATCCCTTAAGTCACTATTTTTCAACAATATTTGGAAAATAAAATAGGAACTATCATTGTCATAATTCATAAATTCTAATTTTTCAGATTTGGAAAGTAAATCTTCATATAACTTTGCGTTCTCTTTTCTGGAATTGAGATTAGTTTCATATCTTTCTAATTGGCCTAGGCCCAGTGCTGCCTGGAAATCAGTTAAACGATAATTTAAACCAAGTGTACGAACATCATACAATCCTGGTTTTTCTCTCATCTTTGGTGGTGTGTCTATTCCAAAAGCTTTATGTGTTCTAACAAATTCATAAACTTCTTTATCATTAGTAATTACAACACCTCCTTCCCCAGTGGTTATTTGTTTTGTTGGATAAAAAGAGAAATTACCAGATATCCCAAAGTTACCGACATGCTTTGAGTTATAAGTGGTTCCAAGAGCGTGAGCACAGTCCTCAATTAAGATTAAATCATTGCTATCACAAATATCTGTAATCTCATCCATCTTACAAGGAACACCAGCCATGTGTACTGGTATAATCCCTTTGGTCTTGTCAGACAATTTATTATTAATATCTGAAATTGAGATATTAGCAGTTTCATAATCGACATCAACAAAAACGGCCTTAGCTCCAGTTAATTCAACAGCATGGGATGTTGCAGTATGGGTTTGGGCTGGAACAATAACCTCATCACCATCTGAAAAACCAGCCGCAAGGCATGATAGATGAAGGCCGGCGGTACAATTTGAAACTGTAGTACAATATTTAGCTCCTGTATAATCACAAAAAAGTTTTTCGAATCTCTCAGTATAAGGGCCATGAGTCAACCAACCACTCGAAAAAACTTCACTAACTCTTTGAAGCTCTTTGTCAGTAATATCTAGTTTACTAAATGGTACTTCCATTAAGAAAACCATCCCTTTCTATCAAGGTACCACTCTATATATTTTCTATAACCAACTTCTAATGGATACTCTGGATTGTAATCCAACAATTTTCTGGCTTTGTCTATTTTCAAGGTTCCTCTCTCTGGCATAGTGTTATCTCTTTCTTTGGATCTTAATTCCAAATCTGGGAAAAAATCTTCAAGAATTTCAACTAAAGTTTTGACCTTGCGGCCTTCACCATAAGTTATATTAAAAATTTGATTTTTACCTTTTTCGTTTATTCCTGCCTTGACAAAACCCTGAACTGTGTCATCTACAAAAGTAAAATCTAACTTTTCTTCACCACCATCATATAGAAAAACAGGTTTACCTTCAATAGCATTTTCAATCATTATTTGTGAGACACGGCGATTGACACAACGTGGACCATATAGGGCTGAAGGACGTATTATAGTGTAATTTACTCCAAACATATCGTTATATAACTTTAATAATTCTTCAGCATTTTTCTTCAGAAGGCCATACATGTTCATTGGGCTTATAGGAGTCTCTTCAGTTACAGAATCTGACTCAAAATTTCCATAAACTACTGATGATGAGGAAAATATAACCCTAATATTGAGATTTGTGAGCCTTATATGTTCCAATACACGTTCGACACTCACTAAATTGTCACTGAAGGCCCAATCTGGATTCTTCTGGCAAATTGCCGCGCTTGCGATAGCACTCATATGATATATAATGTCAGGCTTCTTCTCAGAAATTAAATCAAGGTAAGAATCGTCTCTAGTGTCTAGTGACAGCAAATCAACATTGCACATTTTTAAATCATCAATCCTTTCATTGATGAAATTTCTATAAAATTTATTTTTAGTACTAAACTTTAGTTGCTGCATATTATCAATCGCTATAACCTCAAATCCCATTTTAGAAAGTGCAATGCATAAATGGTGGCCAATAAATCCTGCACCTCCATTCACGAATATTGTTTTTGACATGGTAATTCTAACTATTATTTTTAGGCCTAATTAAGGACTGTTACGAATAAGAATAAGGCTCCTTCCAAGAAGACAGATCAATGTTAAGATAACTCTCTAGCTTAATTATGTCTTGTTCAAAAGTATCTGATAAAAAAGAATGTGTTGCGGCATCAACTCTTGGGGAGGTGGGGACAAAACGAAAGAAAAATTTAGATATGGAATAAAAGCCTAATTTGACTGAAAGTCTATAAAGTAAGGATGATAGACTTTTTCGATGGCCTAACATCCCTACTGTATTTATTCTTGAATTTATAACTGGAGAAAGGTAATCTTCATCAATATTTAAGAATGAATAAATTTCTCTAAATACAACCTCGGGATTTGATTCTAACGTATCATGAAAAATTATTTTTACATTTTTTTCTGTAAACAAATCAACATATGATTTTATAGCCTCGTAATACAAACTATCTGTTATTATTCTTGACAAACTATTATACCCTGAAGTTGGGGCTTCATTCATTATTCTATCATAATCTTTCATAAAACCATTTCTGCCAGTAAATTTTTCTTCACGTACAAGTTTAGAGTAATGAGAGAATGTTCGATAAATTGGATTTCGGAGAGATATCAATATCTTAATTTCAGGATTAAATTCATATATTTTTTTAGCTATAGATTCACCTGAATCTGATTTCATATAAAGATAGTATCCTCTTATCTCACCTATAACCTTTTCATTTCTTCCTTTAAATTGAGAAAAATAATTGTCAGTCAAATCTTCACTGAAAAAATGAACGTCTCGTTTACCTGCTTGCCCACCTCCACGAGCCATAAATATATCTGGATGTTGAGACAAAACTTTTGTTATGTACTGTGAGGCGCATCTTGTTCCACCAACAAAAATAAAATTGGGTTTTACAACTGATTTCATTTTAATCTAATGATTTAAACCATTTAATCGTTTTATCAATACCTTCCTCTAGGCTTACATTTGGGCTCCAGTTCAATTGTTTTTTAGCAACTGACAAATCTGGACAACGTCTTTTGGGATCATCTATAGGTAATTTTTCCATCGTAGTGTTGACATCTACACCAGCTAAACTAGATATAATATTGGCCAATTTAAGTAAAGTAATTTCACTAGATGAACCTATATTTACGGGATTTTTATAATTCGATTCAAATAAGCGAATAAGGGCATCCACTGTGTCATCCACAAAACAGAAGCTCCGAGTCTGTTTTCCATCTCCATAAATTGTTAATTTTTCACCTCTCAATGCTTGAACTATAAAATTACTTACAACACGGCCATCTTCTGGATCCATAAACGGCCCATATGAGTTAAATATTCTTGCAATTCGAATGTTTACATTGTTGTAATCTCTATAAGCAATACAAAGTGCTTCTGCAACCCTTTTTCCCTCATCATAACAGGCCCTAGGACCTATAGGATTTACATGACCCCAATAGGTCTCTTTTTGCGGATGTTCTAAAGGATCTCCATATACTTCAGAAGTTGAGGATTGCAGGAGTGGTACATCCAAACGATGTGCCATACCTAAGACATTGTACATCGCAAGTGTACCCATTTTTAGGGTACGAATTGGATTATATTGATAATGCACTGGCGATGCTGGCGAAGCTAAGTTATAGATTCCATCAAGCTGTTCTGGAAAAAAAGGACGTGTGAGGTCATGATTGACAAATTCAAAAGAAGAGTTCACCTCTAACTCAGATATGTTCGACCTTCGTCCTGTACTCAAATCATCGAGACATAAGACTGAATGGCCTAAATCCAATAATCTTCTACAAAGATTTGAGCCAAGAAAGCCAGCTCCACCTGTTACTAAATATTTCATAATTTTACCTAATATCTTAAACTCTAACTAAGTTCCGTAATCAAATTTGGGAAGGTCTCGAAAAAATAATGTGGTCAAATCTAAAGAAGGCATAATTATAACCCAGGCGGTCAAAAAAATTATGACCATATCAACATAAAAAGATTTTCTATGGGAATACCAAAGTTCCAGTTCTCCTTTGTAAGGGGCAATAACTTCCTTATAACATTTGTCTGGCGATAAATCTGATTCGGATATTATTCTCTCCTCATCTCTGAAAAAAATTGACCCTATGCCTGTCATACCGGGTTTGGAATTGTAAATTATATTTTGTATATCTGAGGAATAAGCACGAAATCCTCTATCATCTAATGGTCTTGGACCTACTAAACTCATATCTCCTTTTAAGACATTTATGATTTGAGGGAGCTCATTAATCTTTGATTTTCTCAAATATTTACCAATTATGGTAACTCTAGGGTCATTCTTTAAGGTTATAGTTCCTGTACCGATATTGGGACTATCTTTCAACATCGTTGCAAATTTCCATATGTAAAAAGGTTGATTTTTAAAACCAATTCTCTTTTGGAAATAGAAAACTTCTCCTTCTGCAGTAAATCTTAGTAAGATAATAATGGGAATTAAAAAAAGTGAAGAAAGAGTGAGAACTGTAAATGAAACAACGATATCTAAGCTGCGTTTAGATAGTGAATAAGTTAAAGGCGAAAATAATAAAAATAAAACTATTAAAACTAATAGAAATTGTAAATAAAGTTCAGTCATTTTTTTTACATCCTTTGGTCAAGATTTTTGCCCTTGTTTATGTATTTGAAAGTTGGGATAAAACTAGCCAATTCTGAAATTATCATGTCATTATTTACAACGCTTTTTTTGAAAATTGATTCTAATGCAATAACTAATTCACTAATCTCTTCTATTTTTCTGAAATTTTGCTGTTTAACAATTCCTAAACTAGAAAAAGAATTGTTATCTAGCGTTTCATATTCTGTGTAAAATTCTTCAAAAGATTTTTCACCGGATGTGTCAGACTTAAATAGATATATTGGATATTTTGAAGGACTATCAGTATTAGACAAGAAAACGCGAGCTTCATCTTCAGAATCACATATATGGGGATTGTATCCTAACTCCTCCAAAAGTTTTAGGCCTATATCTGAGAAGCTTACCATATCTAAATCATAATTTAACTTAGGAAAGATAATATCTCCAGAATTGCCTAACAAACAAGCAAGCATACAAAGCTCTCCCGATTCTTCAGGTGATAGAAAATAGCGTTTAATATCTAGTGGGCTGGATAATGGTTGTCGTTTAACAATCCTTTCCAGAAAGCCGGATAAAAGACTTCCATTGGAAAATGCCACGTTTGCAAAGCGTGCGGTTGTTATCGGTATCTTTGATGAATAAGATAATATTAAGTCTTCCATCAATTTTTTGCTAGCGCCCATAACATTAACTGGATTAGCGGCTTTGTCTGTCGAAACACAAAAAAAGTGTTCAGGAGGTGAAGGAATTAATTTGTCAAGAAATTTCTTTGGTTCTATCACATTGTTTTTAATCATAGCCTCAATAGAGTAAGAATCTTTCTCACTGCGAACATGCTTATGTGCTGCGAAATTTGCTATTATTTCAAAGGGCCCTTCTCTTTCATATATTTTTGAAAAAACATTGCTTCCAAAATTAATTGGATATGTCTTTAATATCTTAGGCAGATTATAGCCAGATGTGCTTCTCAAATCTCTTACTAATTCTGTGAGGCCATTCTCATTTGTGTCAACAGCAAATAACCTATCTACTGGATACTTTAATACGGACCTAATGAAAGAAGAACCTATGGTACCTGCCGCCCCAATAACTAGAATTGAACGGCCTGAAAGTTTTTCATGAAGTATATTATTGAAACTCTTCAAATCTTTCTGAAATAGGCTATTTGTACGATATGTCACATTCTTTTCTATAAAACTTTTCAAATCAAATTCTTTAAACATATATTTTAGTCACCTAATTTTTTTCTAACCAATGAACCCCAACGACCATAAAAGACGGAACTACGGTGGCCATAATTTTTAAGATGGGTTAAAATCGATTTTATTTTAGGTTTTACTTTCTCAAAGAATACCCCCTCTTTCCAAATTTTATTCTTTTGATTTCTTAAATCGAAATAAGCGATTTCTGAGGCTTCCCAGTTTGTATAGTTATGTACTTCTTTCATTGTGTAATACCTGTTCCTATCTCTATCGTATACCTTTTCTAATAGCAGATTGATTTCTTCGTCCGGATCAGTTTTTAAATCATACAATTCTTCAGTTCTGTCTGATTTGTTAAAAATATATTTAAAAAATCCCTTTCGAACCATAAATTTCCTATCGGATTGTAGGTAATATTGTGTATCTGCATAGATATAATCTTTGAATTCAATTTTATTTTTCAAGATGATGTCACTCAGCTGTGTGCAACTAACCAATTGCTTTTCTTCATCTTGAGTAAATAATCTGGGAGTAATCAATGGTATGTTTACAACTGGTTCATACAAATGAAAACCATAAGCATTTATTCCTTTTTTTAAGTTCATATGCCCATGATCTGAGGATAGAAATATGCCTTCTCTTGAAAAAATATTTGATATCTCACCTACGATTTCGTCAAATATATAAATATCAGAACCATACCCACTCTCACCTAATAATACGTGTGGTAAATGTATCCATACAAAAACTAAATCATCATTTCTAACAATTTTATTTATTTTATTGATTATGATTTCTTTAGTTTCATTAGGATTAAATGTCTTTTTGGAAGTTGATTTAAAATGAGGGCCTATGTCATTCGATATTTCAAGATTGTGGATTTTACATTTCTTGAATATGCCGTCATACAAATCATAGTCGTCCATCCATGCATCATCCCAAATTATATGATTACTATATCCCTCTTTAATCAATTTATCGAAAAGAGTTATGTAATCTGAAAACCTTCCGAAATCTGTGTAGTGTTTTCGAGGAGTATGGTGTGCATAAAAGCCTGTAAACATACTGATATACGCCATAGCCGATGAAGGAGCTGACGTGTAATAATTTTGAAATAAATTACCTGTATGTGCTAGATTATCTATATTTGGTGTTTTGTATTGCTTCGAACCATAACAACCTAAATATTCTTTTATAAGAATGTCTTTTGTTATCAATATTATATTATTTTTCATATTTAGTTTGAGAAGGTTTTTTTAGAATGAGAATTTTTGTACCACTTTATTGTTTTTAAAATGCCGTAATATGTTGAAAAGGGGGGAATATAATTAAGTCGCTTATTAGTTTTAGCTGTATCTAATAAAGTAGGGTATAATAAACGGTTAAATATATTCTCATTTATATTCTTAATTAGTACATAAATAAAGGATGGCAAAGCGAAGAATTTGTCTTTTCTACCAAGACATAATCGCATAAATTTAGATAACTTTAATAGACTTATAGGCCTTTGATCGGCTGCCAAAAAAACTCCTCGCTCCTCATTTACTATAACTTTGTTTACTAAGGCAATTAGATTGTCAACAAAAACCGCACTAAATTTAGCATTTATATTTTTAAATGGAAGTGGGAAAAATGTATCAGAAAATTTTATCAGATTGAAAATTTTACCTTTGACTCCAGGCCCATAAACAATAGGAGACCTAATAATTCCAATTTTAAAATCTGGTGTTTCAATACTACTTAGATATTTTTCTGCTAATAGCTTACTTTTTCCATAGGCCTCTAAAGGATTACAAGAGGAAGTTTCTGTAATTTTCTCTTTGGATGAAGAGGCATAAACCTTTGTAGTACTTAGAAACACAAATTGCTTTACTTTCGCTTTTTTGGCAACAGATGCTAATTTACATGTTAATTCAAAATTGACTTTAAGAAACGAAGCTGCTGAGGTATTAGTCTTTAAATTCGTTAGTCCTGCTAAATGAACAATAGTATCGGTCCCCTCAAGGTTTGTTTCCTTGATATTATTAATGTCTGAAATAGGCAGTATTTCAAAACGATTATCATTATATAATCTAAAATTTGTTCCAATAAAACCTGCTGAACCAGTCAAAGCTAATTTTATTTTATTTTTCTTGTAACCACTTTTCAAAACTAGTGCCCCATTTTGAACGTAAAATAAGTGTTGTATGCGCTTTAAACCAATCTTCTAATGTTCCTATGTCAAAACGTTCACCTGGAAAGCGCCAAGCTAACATTTCGGTTTCTTTAGCCATCAATGCCATTGCATCTGTAAGCTGTATCTCGCCTCCAACACCTGATTTAACTCTTAATTGATAATTAAATATATCTGGAGTAAACAGATACCTACCTAGTATTCCGAGTGTTGAAGGTGCAAGATTAGGAACTGGTTTTTCAATCAAATTATCGACCTGCCAAATATCTGAACCCAATGAAGGGCCATCAATTATTCCATATCTTTCGGTCTCATTTGGCAAAACGTCCATAACTGCAAATACTGATGTAGCTTTTTCCTCATAAATGTCTATCAATCCTGCCGTACAATTTGGCTCACCGCTACATATTGTATCTCCCAGCATTACAACAAATGCAGAATCTCCTACGTGCTGTCTTGCACATAATACTGCATCACCTAAACCACGTGGAGTTTTTTGACGAATGTAATGTATGTTAGCTAATTCTGAAATTTGACGGACGCGTTTAAGTTCATCATGTTTACCTGCCTCCTCTAGTGCTAATTCCAATTCTACTGATTTGTCGAAATGATTCTCAATTGCATTTTTGCCTCTTCCCGTTATTATCAAAATATCAGTTATACCTGCATCAACAGCTTCTTCGACTACCCATTGTATAGTTGGCCTATTAACTACTGGAAGCATTTCCTTAGATTGTGCTTTAGTTAACGGTAAAAAGCGAGTCCCAAAACCTGCTGCAGGTATAATTGCCTTGATATCTTTAGTCATTTGAATTTTCTATCTATTACTGTTTTTAAGGATTGTCTTAATAAAATAAATTATACGTCGGAAATGGAAGAATTATTGGATTCTAATAAAATGAATCTGTAAAAAAACTTTAGTGACACTAAACCAATCACAACTGCAAACCAAAGTGTACAAACCCTGACAATCAAAACTGCTGCGGCAGCAAGTGATTTAGATATTTCCGATAAAATCAATAAACTAAGAATACTGCCCTCCGTAGTACCTATGCCTCCTGGGATCATACTTAATACGCCAACTATAGAAGAAAAAGCAAAAATAAATGTTGCATCAATTAAACTAAAATCAATTCCGAGACCTTCTAAAATTAAATAAAAGCAAATACATTCTAAAAACCAAGAAATAGTACTTATAAAAACTGCACTAAATAGCAATTTAGGCTTTAGAAGGCGAGTAGAACTTTCATACATCTCTTTAAAATTTATTCTACTTCCTATTATTGGGATTTTGTCAATTAATGAGATAAGAAAATGAAATGTTTTTTTATTATATAAAGCGAAAAAAATTAAAAAAATAATGATTGCGGCCGATAACAAACCTGAATCTCCATAGTTAAAAGAAAGAAACCCAAACAATGCTAGGATTAGCATGCCAATCATATCTGTAAGTCTCTCAACAAAAATAATAGGAGCACTTGAACTCATATTAGTTTTATTTATTTCTTTAAGAAGATATGATTTTAATATTTCTCCAGACTTGGCAGGCGTAATTGACATTGATAGGCCACTAAAAAATATAAGAAGACTAAGTTTATTTTCAATCCTAATTTTTAGTACTTGAAGGTAAAGAATCCACCTATATGCACGCATAAAATAGCCTATCAAAATGAGACAAATTATTTTAGGTAAAATGGACCAATTGAAGTTCTGAAATACAACGAATAAAGTCTGTAAATCTGAGTATATGGAAATAGATAAGTACAAAAAAACAGCAACCAAAGTCCCAGACAAAATTTTTCTTTCAATATTTTCAATCATGATTCTTTAGTATAAATTAAACAAATAACTTTATCAATTCTGTAGGATTATATAGTATCCAGAAAAC
>MDTE01079062.1_pt1 | contig 10142 bp, 7 predicted proteins | sample 811231 | NCBI WGS metagenome assembly MDTE01 (sample SAMN05326651, study PRJNA326480) | marine metagenome | isolation source: seawater | place: Indian Ocean: Red Sea | collected 2010 | reverse complement strand
GCATACACATCAATTTCTGTCAAAAACTCTCGTACTTTATCTGGATATTCTAAAGAACCAAGCCAATGAAAATTTTCATATTTTTCTAACAATGGTAGAACTTCATCTCTGTAAACTCCATCCCCTGCCCAGTAAAAATGAACATCAGGCATTTTCTCTAAAACTCTTGGTAACATCTTCATCTCTTTTGTTTTCTCCCAAATTGTTGCGCTTTGTAAAATTCCAACACAGGGATGTTCTAGTTCAATTCCTTTCTTATGAAACCAATTTTCTGAATTTATTGCCTGATACATTGTTTCAACTGATTTTCTAGAATAACGTTCTTTAGTGATCTTTGAGAGATAATCACAAATTGGCAAAATTAATTCTGAGTTTTTAAAACATTCTTCTCCCATTTCTTCCCATTTGTTTATTGCAATTTTTCTTCCACCTGATCTGTATAATGTCTCTTTTGCCATAATTATCTCAGCCCAATGATCTCCTCGTAAGTGAATTATCAAGGGAATATTGGTTTTTGATGCTTCTAATGCAAAATGTCTAGTTCTATCCACAAAAATTACATCCGGTTCAAATTCACTTACAAGTTTTTTGAATTTTTTATTAGAAGAGAACCATTTTGAAATTTTTCGATTTGGAAAACCATCTGCATAATCTGCATCAAAAACCACTTTGGTTTCAACATTATATTTTTCTAAATTTTTTGCAAATTCTTTCAAATGAAATATTTTTGAACTAGATGCACCAATTAATAATTTCATTCTATAGTTTCCTTTAACCAATCTTCTAATCTTCTTTCAGGTTTCCAATCAAATAATCTTCTGGCTAGTGAATTATCTGATTTACTCTTTGCAATATCTCCTTCTAACGCTTTTTCCATCATTGGTTCTAATTTTAAACCTGAAATATCTATCATGATCTTTGCCAACTCTAAAATTGAAATTGAATTACCTGTACCAATATTGGCATGAGTAAATGATACATCACTTATCATTGCTTGTAAATTTGCCTCTGCAACATCTTCAACATGAATAAAATCACGTATTTGTGAACCTGTTCCAAAAATTTTTGGTGATTTTTTATCTCTAAGTCGATCTAAAAATTTTGTTATTACCCCCGCATATTCTAATGTTTGACCTTTACCAAAAATATTGAAATATCGAAGTCCAATAATTTTTACTCCTTGTTTTGCATATTTCTCAGCAAGAACTTCATCATCTAGTTTTGTTTTTCCATATGGATTAATTGGTTTTTTATCAAAATCTTCCAAAATTGGAATTACATCTTGGTGACCATATACACTTGAACTACTCGCATAAACCACTTTGAAATTATTTTTTTGAGCAATTTTGAAAATATTTTCTGTACCGTCAACATTTACAGAATGATATTTGTCTGGCATTTTGAATGAATCTTGCACTACTGTAAGTGCTGCTTGATGAAAAACTCCATCAATGTTTCTTAATTCTTTTTCCATAGAATCATAATCTTGAATATCTATATTTTCAAATTTTATATTATCGCTAACTTCCTCTACATTTTCCAATTTTCCTGTATGTAGATTGTCTATGACTGTTACATCGTGTCCCTTTTTTACAAGTAATTTGACTAGATGACTACCGACAAAACCTGCACCACCTGTTACTACAAATCTCATATCGCAACTAATCTATATCACTCTTTAAGTATTAGGCAGAATGAGCATTAAATCCAAAACTACAAAAACAACATTTTGAGAAATTATTATCATGAACACAAATCTATCTGAATTGAATGATTCACAAATCCAAGAACTTTTGAAGAAAAATTCATTAAAAATTGGTGTTGTAGGAATTGGACGAATAGGATTACCCACTGCACTATGTATTGCAAATTCTGGCTTGGAAACTATTGGAATTGACATAAACGAACAATTAGTTGATATGGTAAACTCAAATGATTACCCCTTAAAAGATGAACCTGAATTTGATAAAATTTTTAACAATGTCATTTCAGAAAAAAAACTTTCTGCAACAACTAATATCGCTGAAGCAATTCCAAAATGTGATATTATAATACTATCATTACCTACTCCAATGGATAATCAAAACATTCCAGATTACAATGCATTGTTAACTGTTGGAAGAAGTTTGAATAAATTACTCTCAAACGGTCAAATTGTTATTGTTGAGAGTACTGTTGAACCTGGTTTTATTGAAAATGAACTACTAAAATCTATTGAGGGCTCAAATCACTCTCTAAAGTCTGGTGTTGATTTTCATCTTGCTGTTTGCCCTGAAACTGCAAATCCTGGTGAAATAATGAAAGATTTTAAAAAATTACCTCGGTTGGTTGGTTCTATTGATGAAACAATATCTCCTATTGTATCATTAATTTACACTCATGTTTTTGGTGTTGAATTAATTCAAATGCCAAATTGTAAAACTGCAAACGCTGTAAAGTTAACAACTAATGTTTTTCGAGATATTAATATTGCATTTGTTAATGAATTAGCAATATTATTTGAAAAATTAGGAATTGATACGTATACTGTTATTGATGCTGCAAAAAGAAAATATAATTTTCAACCACATTTCCCAGGACCTGGAGTTGGAGGTCCATGCCTACCTGTAAACTCATATCAATATTTGAATTCTTCAAAAAAATTCAATAGTAATTTTTTAAAAATTGTTCAAGAAGCAAGAAAAATTAATGAAAATATGCCACAACACACTGTTAATCTAATAACTGACGCATTTAATGAATCAGAGCAATCATTAGATAATTCTACAATTACCTTATTGGGTGTATCATACAAACCTAATGTACATGATATTCAAATTGCACCTTCTGAAAAAATTATTCAATTGTTGAAAGAGAAAAATGTAAAAATAAAAATATTTGATCCATTTTTTATTTCAGAAAATATTTTTGGATATATTACTGAAAAAACATTATCTGACGCAATGGTGGATTCTAATGCAATTGTTATAATTACTGGTCATAAAGAATTTGATGATTTAAATCTTGAAAATCTCTCAAATTCTATGAATAAACCAATACTTATTGATTGTACAGGAAAAATTAATCCTGTCCATGCTGCATCCGAAGGAATTATTTTTAGAGGAATTGGACGTGGTGGGATATAACTAAATTAAATCAAATACAATTTGAGACAATAAAACAAATTTTAACACTACGCTATTCTACAAATTTACAAACAATATCTGAAAAACTTACCCCAAAAGATTTTACTATAAAACCAATCTCTAATCCTGAACATATAATTGAAAAATTAATTAGAAATTCAATTTCTAATAACATTGATCCCAGTTCAAAAAAAATTGGTGTTTCATTAAGTTCTGGAATTGACTCAACATTAGTTTTAACATTATTAAGAAAAGAATTCCCTACTACTGAAATTGAATCAGTTTCTGTCAGATTTAATGAAAGTGTTGATGAAACAGATGCTTCAAAAAAAATATCAGAAAAATTTGAAACAAATCATCATGTTCTAGAAATTGATAATTTCCTAGAAGAATTACCTAGAGCCATTAGTATTGTAAAACAACCTTTTTGGGATCTCCATTGGTATTATCTTGTTAAAAAAATGAAAACTTTAACAAATATTTTTCTTTCAGGTGATGGTGGTGATGAATTATTTGGTGGATATACATTTCGTTATGAAAAATTCATAAATCAAACAAACGCTAATTCAACTCTAAATGAAAAAATAATTTCATATCTAAATTGTCATGAACGTGATTGGATTCCTGAACAAGAAGAAATTTTTAATAAAAATTTAAAATTTTCTTGGAATGAAATACATCAATTACTTAAACCATATTTTGATAATTCTTTACCACGACTAACTCAAGTATTTTTAGCAGATTATAATGGTAAATTACTACATAATATGCAACCATTATACGATCAAATTCATAAAAACTTCAATATACAAAATCTTTCTCCAATATTGAATAAACAACTAATCCAACTTTCATGTCAACTTCCTAATGAAATGAAATATGATAAATCAAGAAATAAAGGTAAATTACCTCTTCTAAAAATTCTAGATAAGTATAATATTACTAATTTAATATCTCATAAAAAACAAGGTTTTTCTGTAAATACTCTTAGTATGTGGAATTCATATGCAAAAAAAATATTTTTTTATTATTTTGATAATTCTCGATTAATTCAGGATGGAATCATAAACTCTGATTGGGTTAAAAAATATTCAAAAAATACTGAACCTGATGTAAGACATGTCAATAAATTTCTTGGACTCTTAGCATTAGAAATTTGGTATAGGCTTTTTATTACTAATGATCTAAATTCCAATGCAAAATTAGAACCTTAATGTCATTCTTCACATACTTCGTGATTAAAACATCGTAGATCCGCACCGTTTAGATTAGCACCGTTTAGATTAGCACCTTGCAAATTAGCACCGTTTAGATTAGCACCTTGCAAATTAGCACCGTTTAGATTAGCACCTTGCAAATTAGCACCTATTAATTGGGCTCCCTCTAGGTTTGCATTAGTAAAATTTGAGTCTACCAAAATGTTTAATCTCATTTGAGTCCCGATAAGCTCAGAATTTTGAAAATTTGTATTTGGCATGAAAATAAAATCCAAATTATTTCCGGAAAGATTAGAATTTGAAAAATTTGCAGAATCTAATTCTACTTGATTATATACTGTAGGCATATTTTTGTAATTCATCCAACAAGCAATTGTCGTATGTGTGTTTTCTGCTGTAATTGAAACCATCAACTCATATGAAGCATTAGTACAAAATTGCAAATCCCATGGTGTTGCACTAGCAATACCTCTAGAGAAGATCATTTTTTGTAAATCCATATTAGAAAAATTTGTTTTTGAGAGTTTTGCTCCGCCATTACCTGGATTATATCCAGTTCCGTCCAAACCAATCTCCTCTATTCCCCTGTATGGTCCATGTGGAATTAAATTCTCAATATTTACGACTGAGAAATCAATTCTTTTTCCATCCAAAGAGCTGAAATTCATTTCAGTAAAAATGGATGCAGGAAAACGTGGATACAAATGCATTTCTGATAATTCAGGCGTTTTGATAGAATTGATATCTACATTTCTAAAATCACAATTGTAACAAATAGTATATGTAAAATCTACATTCTCCAATATTGAATTCTGAAAACTTGCATTTGTTATTACACTGGATCTAAAATCAACATTTGTTAAATCTGCATTTTCAAAATTTACATTCGTTAATCTGGCATAACTAATGTCTGCGTTACTTAAATCTACATCACGAAAATTAACATCATTCAATGTTCCATAAAAAAATGTTGCATCTGAGAGGTCTGAGTCAGAAAAATCTATCTTTTTTAGATTGCTTTGAGAAAAATCACCATTAGTTAAATTCCGATCAAACATTCGATCTTCCAATACTAAAAATGAGAAATCTTTATTGGAATTACGTAATTTATTATCATAATAATTTTGATTTTCATCACTTAAATTTGAAAAAGTGATTTTCATTATTTCAGGGTTTATTTTATGAAATTTATTTTCTACAATAATCAAACTATAAGATGAATTTTCAAGTTTTTCAACATCTCGACTAACTACTTCGGCAAATCCAAAATCCTGATCCTTTCCGAAGCAACAAGGATCATCTGAATTAAAAATTTGTAAGAATTTTCTTTCATTTAATGTAGATGCTGCATATACGTCTGTATAGCTAACTATTTCTCCAAGTTCTTTGACTTCCCAATGATTTTTCCAGTTTTCTACAAGATAATCAATTGGTGCCACCCCTGCAACAGATATTGTTGTTGAAATCCTTTCATCTATAGTAGAATAAATAGGACTGACCCATCCACCACCAGATATGCCTATCATGTGAAAATTTTCAAAATCATATTCATTAGAAATAGAATTTAGGGTGACATATGTTGGTTCAAAAAAATAAGATAACGGATTAAATTCATCATTTTTTATAAATTCAAAATTTGAGTGCTCTTCTAATCTGAGTTTACCATTTTCTACAATCTCATTATATTCAATTATTTTTTCTTCACTCAATTCTATATTTTGAAAAACATCTGTTATGGGTTTGTTATTTTGGCCCTCAAGAGGCAATGATACAACTAGTACTGAATATCCTTTATTTATAAAAAATTTCACTGTATTTTTCTCAGAATATAAATTTCCGGGATCATTGTTTCCACCATGACCATTGTTGATAATTATCAATTCATTATTAATTTTAATTTCAGGATGTAACAAATACATTTTTGATTGAACATTATGTTCCATGATTACTGTGTATCTGTCAACTTGCTTAACATTATGCATTTTTGAAAAAATTTTTTCTTCTATATTTTTCTCTACTATATCCGACATCTTTGAAGGTAGCTTGCCATCATTCCATAGTGAAGTAATTATTTGATTTCTAGTCTTGAAAATCTTTTGTTTAACAGAATTTTTGTCATCAGTTACTATAATTCCTTCATTTACTAAAAATTCAATTGCATTAACAAATTCATTCTCGGAAATAGTATCTGTTGCCCACCATCCCGCCGTATTTTTCACCCAATCTGGAATGGTTTGAGATTTTTCTACATTTGTTGTAGATTCTATCTCAATAATTCCTTCATTTACTAAAAATTCAATTGCATTAACAAATTCATTCTCAGAAATAGTATCTGTTGCCCACCATCCCGCCGTATTTTTCACCCACTCTGGAACTCCATCAGCATTTACACTTCCAATCATTCCAACAAACAAAAACATCAGTGTTAATGAAAAAAGAATTATTTTCATATATCAAAAATGGCTTTGTAATATATTATATTTTGTTAAGAATTTCTAAAAATATTACGTTCTTAATGATGGTATTCTTTTATTTTTCTAGTCCTGAGTCCCTTGAAGTTTTATGCTTATTACATTGTCACTAATTCTCTGAATTTGATCATAATGTATTAATGAGAATTTATTTCAACTTTTAGTTAATGACGATTAATGTACTTGCAATAGGTGATACTGGAAATATCATATCTACCATGAAAAAATTTACAAAGAATATAGAAATACATTTAATTAATTTTCCAAAAGATGGTGCTGGATCTTTTACATATGATGATGTAGAAACATTTGAAAATTACAAAGTCAAAGATCAAGTAAAAAAAATTAATTCAATAAAAAATAATTTTGATATTGCAATAACAATGGGAACTGGAGAACGAATTGCATATTTAGCTGATCTCAATTATATCACATTTTATGTTGGTAGAGATATTGATGCCCCAAGATTTATAAAAAATTCAAATGAGGATTGGTCTGACCAACCTCTTCATAATTTAAACTTCTTTGAGCGAAAATTTTATTGGAACACTTTCAACTCTGCAATTGCTCATGTTGCATACGGTTGGGTTTTTGAATTTTTAAAAAAATACACAAATGATGGATTAAAAATGGATATGGAACCTATTGATACAACTATTTTTAATCCAAATGGTCCAATTTTAAAACAAAAGAAAAAAAAATTTACTTTCTTTTCACCTATGAGAATGGAAAAATTCAAAGGTACTAATTTATTATTTGATGCACTAAAATTTTGTAAAACTGACTTTGAAATACTTGCGGTTGATTGGTTTGGAGAAACAACTGATGAAGAAATAAAATTCAAAAATGAATTATTAAATAATATTCCTTCCCAAATCAAATTCATTCCTCCAATTAAGCGAAGTGAAATGCCAAGTTATTACAGATTTGCTGATGCAGTGTTAGGTAATTTTTATTTAGGAATTTACGAATTAGTTGCTCTTGAGAGTGTAATGTGTGGAACTCCTGTTATTCAATATTCTGATCAAAATAAAGAAATAATTGTTAACGGTAAAAAGTTAGTTTCCCCATTTTTACCAAACTCAAATGATCCTAAAGAAATTGCTAAAATAATTGATAGCATAGTTGATTCTAATGAATTTAGAACTGAACAGTTTGAAATACAACATAAATTTGTAAATAAAATAGCAGATCCTGAAAAATGTGTAGATTGGTGGGAAAATCTATTTCTTAATATGTCAAAAGAGCACAAATCTATCTCAAAAAATTCCTCAAAAATTAAAATACGATTTCGAATGTTATATTTTCTAATTTCAAATAGATTATATTTTTATAAACTGAAAAAACTTTTTGGTGTTAATGAAACCAAATAAAAATTTCGAATGGGTTTTTCATAAAAACCAATTAACATTAGTATCAAGCACACTTCATAATAATAAAAATTTTTCATATAAGCATGAAAATTTATTTTATCATATCTGGGATCCATATTCAAGTAAATTAGCAGCTGCAATATTTAATGGATTAGAAATTTTTCCATTTATCAATAATTCAAAAATTCTTTATGTTACACATTTTCCAAATCATACTTTCATGCATTTATCTAATTTAGTTAATACCGATGGTATGGTTTTTTTAAATGAACCAGAAAAATCAATTAATTCAAATAATAAATTAGTATCCCAACTCAAAAATCTAAAAATTATAGATGATATAGAATCATTTAATATATTACAAGAACTTGATGTAGTTTTAATAGATGTTGATTTTAATTTTTCAAAAGAAATTTTGGAAACAATTACTAATTTTCTAAAAAAAAATGCGTTCATATTTTTAACACAAAAAACTGAACTGGTAAATGAAGAAAATAACATATTCAAAGAAGAATTTTCTATTAAATATGATATAATTCAAAAAATTAATCTCACCGATTTTTTCAAAGATTTAACAATGATTATTGCAAAAAAACTTTGAAATTATATGTAAAATTAAATAACTATCATTCAAAATTATTTTATGACCTTTGTTTTATGGTTTACCGGATTACCTTGTTCTGGAAAATCTTCGATTGCAAAATTATTAAAAAAAGAAATACCAAATTTAGAAATTCTTGATGGTGATATCTTGGTGAAAGAACTTAAGTTAGATGATTGGTCAAGAAATTCTAGAATTAATCATTCTGAAAAAGTCGCAAAAATGGCTAATTCATTTTTAGAGCAAGGTATCCCAGTTTGTGTTTCAAAAATTAGTCCATTTGAAGAAATGAGAATTACTGCAAAAAATATTATGAAAGAGCATCAATTTTTTGAAGTTTTTGTTGACGCACCAATAGAAATTTGTGAAAAACGTGATGTTAAAGGAATGTACAAAGAAGCAAGAAATGGAAAATTAGAAAATTTTTGTGGTGTTAATGAAAAGTTTGAAATACCAAAAAATCCTGATTTGATTCTAAATACAGAAAAATCATCAATAGAAAATAATATTGAACAAATTATGAATTTTCTTAAAGGTAAAAATTTGATGAATATTTAATTAATTATTTTTATTCTTACCATTCAAGTTTTCTATCTAATAATTCATCTAATTTTTCATTATATGGTCTGAAACGTTCTTCTAGTATTTTTTTTGTTGACTCATTCATTTTTTCTTTGTAATCACTTACATTGTGTTTAATGTATTCTATATTTTTTACAGGTTCTAAATCTAAAAATTCAAATGTTTTGTTTGTAAATTTTGAAGGATCTTTGGTTAATTCCTTATTTGTAAAAATCAAAAATTGTTTTTTAGGGAAATATTTGAACCATTCTTCTAACCTTGACGCATAATTTCCATGTCTAATATAATTAAAAATCATAGAATTATCAAAAAATGGATTATCCATTTTCATTTCTTTTTGTTTTTCTAAAATATTAATTCTTTTCAATTCCATATCTATTACTTCATCAAAATTCGCTGATACCTCGAACCCTTGATTTTTCATATGATTGTATCTGGAAAAAACCATGTCAATTGGATTTCTAAGAATTGCAATCAATTTCACATTTGGAATTACTTCTTTTACTCTTGAAGGAACATTAGGAAAAAACATGTACGTTCCAGTTTGTTCACCTACTCTGAGATTTTGTTTAAATTGTTTTTCTATTTTATTTTTATATTTTTTTGTTGGAAAATGTGTTTTGTACCAATTTACGTCATTAGTAATTGTATATTCAAAAAAATGTATGTTTCTCTCACAAATAACGGTAGGATGTTTTACTAAATACCTTTGTAATGTCATGCCTCCAGAACGTGTTCCACCAAAAATTAAAAAATTTGGAAGTAATCTATCT
>MDTE01180456.1_pt1 | contig 10143 bp, 9 predicted proteins | sample 811231 | NCBI WGS metagenome assembly MDTE01 (sample SAMN05326651, study PRJNA326480) | marine metagenome | isolation source: seawater | place: Indian Ocean: Red Sea | collected 2010 | reverse complement strand
GGCCGGCCTTCTATCTCTATGCCGCTGGGTTCTTCTGGACCCTCGGTTACGACACTATCTACGCGCATCAGGATAAAGAGGACGATGCGTTGGCAGGCATCCGCTCGACCGCTTTGTTGTTTGGCATACGAACGCGGTTTTGGCTAGCAGGATTTTATGTCATCGCTCTCGCGCTGTTTACGATCGTAGGACTTATCGCTGGATTGAATGAACTTTTTTATTTTGGTATCGGGCTCGCCGCCGCACACTTTATTTGGCAAGTGTTGCGGCTCGATATCGATAATGCGCGGGATTGCCTCGCGAAATTTAAATCGAACAAGTGGCTGGGTATTTTGATCGCAGTATCGATCGTCGCGGGGCAGACCGGGTAGCATAAGCTTCCGGAGGCAAAGAAAACATGAGTGAAAATAGGAAGAAGGGTTATCGCCCATCTGTACGCGATGTACGCCTATTTTCTGGTCTCGCGATTGGAGTTTTCATCACTTCGCATCTGATAAATCATGCGCTTGGTCTAATCTCGATCGAGTCGATGGAAGCATATCGTAGGGTCCACTCGGTGATATGGCAGAGCCCGCCTGGTATGATTGTTCTATACGGATCTTTGGCGTGCCATTTTTTTCTGGCGTTCTACGCCCTCTACCAGCGCAGTCATTTACGCCTGGAAGCCGGGGCAGCGGTTCAGTTAGTCTTTGGGTTGGCGGTTCCGTTGTTGTTGGTTGAGCATGTCGTAGGCTCCCGTTTGGTGCCATATATTTTTGATTTTGAGGCGACGTATTATTACGCCATTTCCTTCTTGTATGCTGACGATCAAATGTTTTGGCAGCAAACAGCATTGATCGTCATTGTTTGGGTGCATCTCTGCGCCGGAATATATTATTGGCTGCGCGCAAAGCCGATCTATGAGAAATACCAAGCTTTGCTTTTTTCCGCGGCGTTGGTCATTCCTCTGCTCGGTTGGCTCGGTTTCATTCAGGCCGGGAAACATGTCGAGCGGTTGATGTCGGATCCGGGCTGGCTGGAAAGCATCCGCACGGGCCTCCGACAGGCACCTCAGGATGAACTGGCGGTGGCGCTTAAGGTCGTTCCTTCGATGTTTGGGCTCTTCGCAGTGATGTTGGTGGCAGTATTTGTCGCGCGCTATCTCCGCCGTCTCTACCGCAACCGCCACGGCGTCATGAAAATTTTTTATCCTGGGGGCAAGGTGATGTTAGGCCCGGCCGGTCCGACAATTATGGAATTCATTCAAACTGCTGGTATTCCTCACGCTTCAGTCTGTGGGGGACGTGGCCGGTGTACCACTTGCAGGGTGCAGATAGCGAGGGGTCTGGCCAAACTTGATAGGCCGTCGGAGCTTGAAGCAAAGGCACTTAGCCGTATCTCAGCTCCGGAAGACGTACGCCTTGCCTGTCAGGCGCGTCCTCGAGGAGATATAACCATCATCCCGCTTCTGCCACCGAGCGCCACAGCGCGCGATGGCCGACTTCCTGGTGGCGTACAGGGGCAGGAACGACAAATCGCTATTCTCTTCGTGGATTTACGCGGTTCCACAAAGCTCGGTGAGGGTAGGCTGCCATATGACGTCATGTTGATTTTGAATCGTTTCTTCTTCGAAATGTCGGAGGCACTGAAGGCGACGAAGGGGCACTACGCGAATTTTAATGGGGACGGGCTGATGGCACTTTACGGGCTCGAAACAGGCTATGAGGCGGGTTGCCGCGAGGCCATCTCTGGTGCCGTTGAAATGCATAGGCGTATGGAGCATCTAAACCACACCTTTGAAAAGGAGCTGGGTCACAAGCTGCGCATTGGGGTAGGCTTGCATAGCGGGGACGCCATTGTCGGTTCTATGGGGCCGCCAAGGACGCCGATTATGAGTGCTATTGGTGATAACGTAAATGTTGCCGCGAGGCTGGAGAGCCTCACGAAGGAGTATGAGTGCGGCATCGTGATATCGGCGGTAACTGCCGAAGCAGCCGGTGTAGATCTGTCGGCGTACACGCGCCACAATGCCGAATTACGCGGACGGGGAGAAACAATTTCGGTGTTTGCTTTGCCGCACAAAGCCGCCCCTTTTGTGGAAAAGAAAATGCTCGCTTGAATTAGGTGTGGCTCCAGCGCACATTCCGAGTGGCTTACAAAACGGGGAATTTAGAGCTCTGGCTCGAACACGCAAATACGATCTTTGGCAACGCTTACTAAGAATGTTGCGTTATCGGTTGGTCATACCGTTGAAGCGCAGTCGTCACGAGCCGGAGCACACAGCGCGCGGTGTCATGATAGGGGTCGGCTGGGCAATGACGCCGACGGTCGGCGTTCAAATGCCTATTGTCTTTGCTAATTGGATCATTGCGCGCAAACTCTTCAATTGGGACTTTCATCTCGTCAACGGACTGGCTTGGACCTGGCTCTCCAACGTCTTCACTTTGTTGCCGCTCTATTACCTGTTCTTTCTGACCGGCCAAATCATGCTCTTTCGTATCGATGACCTCACCGGTTACGAAGGTTTTTTAAATTTGATGGACGGGGTGGAAAACGTCAATTTGAGCGATTGGAATTCTATGGTTGGATGGTTTGGCACTATTCTCAAAGGTTGGGGGGTCAGCATGTTGGTTGGCTCTGTTCCTTGGGCGATCTTGAGTGGTTGGCTGTCCTACGTTTGGAGCCTTGCTTTCGTGCGGAATTACCGGGCACGGAAGCTGGCAGGGCGTGACCAATTCCTATCGACACAGCGTTAAGTCGTGCCATCTTGCTTCACAGCAGGAGAAATTATGGTTAGCGCACTCGACGGCATCACCGTTCTCGATCTCGGAACTGGTTCTGCGGCGGCTCTCGCGACGATGTTTCTTTCGGACAATGGTGCCCGTGTCATCCGGGTTGTCCAACCGGAAGACGCAAGGATGCGCGATGGTGGGTTTATCGTCTGGGATCGCGGCAAGGAAGTCTTGAAACTTGACCTCGCGGCAGTGGCGAGCGATCGAGACGGCGCGTTGCTTTTTCGACGCCTGATAGCTGGCGCTGATGTCTTGATCGACGATTTCGCACCCAACTCCCCTTTTCAGTCTCTCGTTGACGGTACGTGGTTGAAGACGATCAATCCCCGCCTCGTCAGCTGTTCAATCACCGCCTTTGGTAAACGGGGTCCTTTGAAGGACGAGCCGCCGGTTGACGATCTTGTCTTGGCCCGCATGGGTGTCCTCAGTGGTATGCCAGGGTTTCGACCGGCACCGGTCCATGTCGTGCATCCGCTGCCGACTGTTGGCGGCGCGCTCCTAATATGTCTCGCCGTTACATCGTCACTTCTTGCTAGGGAGACGACCGGTCGAGGTCGTGCTTCCGAGACAACGCTGATGGCGGGGGCACTACTCTACCATCCGAAAGTATTGGGCGAGAATATTCCCAAGCACATTTTCCAGACCCATCCGTCGGGTAGCGCCCCGTTTTACAGTGTTTATGAATGTGCCGACGGTCAGTGGGTGCAGCTTGGCTGTGTCCACACAAGGTTTATGGCTATCGCCGCCGGAATCTTGGGGATCAGTGATCTGATCCAGGAGGAGCGCTTCGACCAAGGCCGTGGCGGGGAGAAAGAAGCCGAGATGGAATTGCGTGCAACAATCGCGCGCATCATCAAAAAACGTTCCTTCGACGCATGGGCTAGCGAGTTCGAAGCGGCCGATGTACCGTTCGCGCCCGCGCGCCTGACCGAGGAAGGCATGGATGACCCTCAGGTCCTGCATAATGGTATGGTAGTGACCCTAGACGATCCGGCGATCGGCGAGGTAGATCAGATGGGCGTGCCAATTCACCTGAGCGGCACGCCGGGTCGTATCAAAGGTCCGCGGCCCGATATTGCCGATGCGTATACGGACCTACCGGCAGATTACCCCGAGCCGAACGCGACGGTTGAGGCGTCAGTCGAAGAACCCGATCCTTTGCCGCTCACGGGCGTTCGGGTCTTGGAGATCACCAATCTGATCGCCGGCCCGACCGGCGGGCGGCTACTCGGCGATCTTGGCGCCGATGTGATCAAGCTCGAGCCCTTGACGGGCGACCTCTCGCGGCCGATCGGCCGAACATATTTCTACAATATCAACTTTAACAAGCGATCGATTTCCGTCGATACTGGCACCGATGCAGGTAAGGTCTTTGTCCAAAAGGTTGCGGCGTCGGCAGATGCTTTGTTGGCCAATCTGCGACCGCACGCGACGGAACGCATGGGCATCGGTCCTGCAATCAATCCGAAACTAATTGAGGCGCACTTGACCGGCTATGGTTGGACCGGTCCTTATTCGAAGCGTCCCGGGATTGATCCGTTGGCGCAGGCGTTAATGGGCATGGAACGGGGACAGGGGGGGCCGGAAAATCCGCCCGTCTTTCCCGCGCAACTTGCGCCAACTGACTATACTAACGGTGCGATGGGCGCTCTCGGTACAATCATGGCGATCTTCGCGCGAATGCGAACCGGCGTTGTGCAGCGCGTCGATGCCAACTTAATTAATAGCGCCGTGGTGCTGAGTTCACCCTGGTTCACCCGTTACACTGGAAAGCCGGAACGGCCGCACGCCGATCGAGAGCAGTACGGGCTCAATCCCTATCATCGCCTCTATCGACTATCGGACGGGTGGATTTACGTCGTGGCACGCAATGACACTGAGCGCGCCACGTTGCGAGATACGGCCGGGGTTGCCGAACCCGACAGCGTGGCCGGTGGGAGCCACCCGAACGAAACTGCCTTTGCCCACGACATGGCTGCGGCCTTCGCCGAGCGCTCGCTCCAGGAGACGCTTGATGCGCTGAAGTTGGCGGGCGTGCCAGCGCTTGAGGCGCAATCCGGCGACAGCGAGTATTTCCTCGATGATCCGCACTCGGCGGCAAACGAGATGGTGGGCGCTCATCGCCACGCGAAGGTGGGAGAGCTTCGGCTCGCTCGCCAGTATATTCGGTTTCACGATACCGAGACCCCGGAAGGCCGGGTCACCCCGCTACTCGGCGAGCACAATAGTGAAGTGCTGCGTGAGGTCGGGTACAGTGAAGACGAGATCGAGGCGCTTTTCGGCGAGGGTGTCGTTAAGACCGAAACGGTATAGCTCGGTAAGCCTTCAGTCCACCAGACCGCCGGGTTTTTTTGTATAGGGATAGTCAAAGGGGACTGAATCCTCCGCCAGCGCGATTGAGCATTCGCGTCGGAACCCGACGTCGTCGATCACCCTAAGGATGAATTCGTCGTGCGGCATGTCGGCCGCGACGCGTTTATGCACGATCTCCAGGACTTCCGCTGTGTTGCGCGCGGTATGTGGCCTGTTAATTCCGTCGATCTCGATCAGCGCCACCGGCTGGTCCTGGTACACCAGATGTCCCTCGCGGCCGACATAAAGGTGTACGCTATCCGTACGTGTGCCGTCGTCGTAGACGAGCTCAACCGAATCAATTTCGGCGTAGTGATAACCGCCTTCAGTCGCGTGCATGATCTCGAGCTGCGTCTCGTCGAGCCAAGTCACCGCGAGGTCGACCGTCGTGCAGGGTGCCCATTGCAGCATCGCCGGTACCGATCCGTAGCGGGTGAGATGCGCGGCGTAGACGATGTCGAATTTCCTGAGTCGGGCTTGCTGGACCGGGATAGCCGCATCGGTCTTACCGAGAAATTTTTGCCCGAGACGCACCGGAGCTCGGTTTGATCCAACCGCCAGCACAGCCGTCCGACCTTCCCTGGTAGGTGGGTCGAACTCAGTAACTTCACCATTTCGCCAGGTGTAGGAGCGGCCTGGATAGGGATAGGGGTAGCCTCGGGCACGGGCCAATTTTTCGTCTCTGTTTGTCATCGGCCCTCCACTACAAATTCAATCGCGTACAAACCAGATCGCTCATCTCGTTAAGGCGCCGGACGGTGGCCGGGACGTCCAGGGTCAACACCTCTCCATTCTGGATGATTGTTCTGTCGTCGACGATCACGTCTTCGGCTTCGCCTTCATAGGCTTCGCCGACATAAAGTATTTTGTTCCCGTCGTAGACGACATCGCCCCGGTGTACGACCGTGTGCCAGTCGCCCGTCCAAGCGATTACCGTGCCGTTGTCATCGCGCCATATCGCATTGTTGAGTTATAATTTCGCACTCAACAATACGAAAATCTCGATTGCGGAACAACCCGGTGACGATCTAAAAAGCGGGAACCGTTAATTGTGGCTAGCGAGCGTCCGACATGAACTATCTCCTCGTTGCCGAGAATATCAGAGATAAGAAGACCAATTCCAACTGGATTGCGCCCGATGCGCACGGACAGAAATTCTTTGACATGGACGTGAGCCTACAAGGCCTTATGAAGCTCTATCTGTCCAAGGATCTGCGCGAACATATAACGCCTCACTACAGTCGCCTTGGCGAGACTTCGGGCGGTTGCTCTTCTAACTCACGGCAAATATACATTGGAAGAGGCCTAGACGCTGTTGGCGCGCTGCCAAGGTTTGTCACTTTGATATGACGAGTTTCGGCCAGAGTATTGAGGAGCACGTGCTTTAATGCCCGCCCGTGAATACGCACGGCACGCATTGCTCGGTATCGGGACGCCGCAATCAAATCCAGTGGTGGAGGCGGAGTTTTCCGCGCTGCGGCCGAACGGTGTAGGTACGCTGACGACGCGCCTAACCGGTGAGGCGGAAGACCCGAAGACCCGGTTCCATCAGTTTCTTGAAAATCTTGACAAAAGCCTGTCTGGCTTCGGCAAGGTGCGGCTCGACGCGTTCGGTTTTGCCTGTACGGCGACAGCTTACCTGTATGGCGATGACGAAGCAGAGGTCCTCCAGGCAGCCTCGCGGCGGCTCGGTGCACCGGCAATTTCCTCGGCGATGGCGATCCGGCGCGCGATGGACCGGCTTGACGTCCGGCGTATCGCGCTGCTCAGTCCCTATCCCAGTTGGCTGACCGAAGCGAGCCGTACCTATTGGGCGTCGCAAGGCTACGACATCGTTTCCTGGGTGCGGATGCCGGGCGACACCTCCGACACCGTAAATATCTATGGTCTGACCACGGACGGGCTGCTTTCGGCTACGGAGGAACTGGAAACCGACCATGCTGACGCGATCCTGATCACCGGTACCGGTATGACGACCCTACCGGCCGTTCGACCGTTGTTTGAGTACGTGGGCAAACCGATTTTATCCTCCAATATTTGCCTAGCCTGGTCCCTCCTTGACGAACTCGGTCTTGGGCATTTGGTGCCTTCGGGTGAGCCATGGGAATATTTAATAGGAGGTTGGTCGTCGAGATGTAACCGTCTCTAGACAGAGCATTACCGACCTTCCAGTGAGACATATGTTAATACGAAACCGGCTGTCTGATTTGCATGATCGAGATATTAGGAGATCTAAACCCATGCCCGCTCGCGAATACGCGCGCCATGCGCTTATCGGCATAGCTCCGCCGCAGACCAACCCGGTGGTGGAGGCGGAATTTTCCGCCCTCTTGCCAGACGGTGTCGGCATGCTGGTGACGCGGTTGACGGGGGAAGCGGACGACGCACGAACCCGTTTTTACGAATACATTGAGAACCTTGAGACCAGCCTCAAGGCCTTTGGCAAGGCAAAGATCGATGCCTTTGGGTTCTCCTTTACCGCGACTGCCTATCTGGAAGATGTCAATCAGGATGAACGGCTGGCGTCAATGTCGGAGAAGGTGGGATACCCGATCCTCTCGTCCTCACAGGCGATCCGTCGGGCGCTCGAGCGGCTCGGTGCGAAACGTTTGGCGCTCTTCAGCCCTTACCCAGATTGGCTGACTGAACTCAGCGAAGTCTATTGGACAAAGAAGGGCTACGAGGTCGTATCTGTTGCTACGATGCCGGACGACACGATGGACACGGTGAATATTTACGGGCTGACGACAGAGGGCATGCTGGAGGCTTCTAAGGCGTTGGAGACAGATCGGGTCGACGCCATCGTCGTAACTGGTTCCGGCATGGCTACCCTCCCGGCGGTGGCACCGCTGACCGAGCGAACCGGCAAGCCGTTCCTCTGCTCAAACATTTGCCTCGCCTGGGCACTTTTGGATGAGCTAGACCTCACGGGTTTAGCACCTCCTGAGCATCTGGGAGAGGTGCTGATCGGCGGCTGGACGCCTAGATTGTCGCGGCTTTAGTCAATTCCCGCCGTCATTCTGGAGTGCGCCAGCGAAGCTAGAATCCACCGCCTGGGACTTGCTGCTACGTCGCCTTCTACGATGTAACATTCAGGGATGGACCTCAGGTCGAATCGGCCAGAACGAAATCGGTTTCGATTTCGGGGACCACTAACGTGTGGGATGACACCAAGGGATGCGAGTGACCCCATAACCCAAACAATCCGCATAAAAAATCCAAATTCGAATACTGCCCTGACGCAGGCAATGTTGGATGCCCTGGGGTCGCTCTGCCGGGGTGAACGGTCGGAGATCGACTGCTTCACCTTGGCTAACAGGCCTTTCGGAATTGAAAGCGAGGCGGATACGTTTCGCGTGGCTCCCCTACTCGCCTATTATATCAAAGCTGACAATGAGGCGAACGCTTCAGTCATTGCTTGCTATAGCGATCCGGGTCTTAATTTTGCCAAGGGGTAACGGACTGACCGATACTTGGCATTGCGGAATGCGCCCTCTCAACCGCGCTCGTGCGGCGTGGGTAGTTCTGTATCATTGCTATCTTAGAAATTTTGGTCGGTCGAAATATGCAGCACATGTAGGAGCGATTGCTGCACCCACGCTTTGCAGGTGATCGGCTGCGTGGCCTGTCCGTCGCTGATGTTCCGTGACTAGGATAGTGCGGATATCGTCATCGCGGGTTGTTCCGGGATGGCGCGGCATCGCCCATTGCTCGAATTCGCGCTCGGCGTTTCCGTGATCGATTCGGCCCAAGCGGCTGCAAGCATCGCCATCGGGATCCTGGCTGTGGCCGGCAGCTGATCGCCGCCTAGATTAAGGCGTAGACATTCCGTGGGGAAAACATGATCCAAATTCGCATTGGCTTCGTCGGCGACAGCATCACGCACGGCACTGGAGACGAAACCTTGCTCGGCTGGACCTATCGGGTAGGTCAGACAGAAGCCGCCAAGGGTCACGACGTTACGGTCTACAATCTTGGAATTCGGGCGGACACTTCGGCGCTCGTCGAGGACCGCTGGGAGGTTGAGGTCCTGTCTCGTCTCAAGCCGGAAATGAATTGCGGCACGGTGTGGGCCATCGGCATCAACGACAGTGCACATGAGAAGACATTGACGTCAGATGGCCTGCGGGTGCCGCTCGGACAGTCACTTGACCGTATCTCCCGCATGATCAAAGCGGCGAAGGCGGTTGGACCTGCGCTCTGGGTCGGCCCGACGCCAGTCATCGAGGATATGATGCCGATTGACCGTCTGCCCGGCGTTACCTATGACTTCCGAAACGAGCGGATCGAGGAATATGGAAAAGCCTATGCGGCCATGGCCGCGGAGATTGGCGTCCCTTATCTCGACTTATATGGCAACCTTGCGGACGACCTGGATTGGGAAGCAAGCCTGCGTGCTTCAGATGGATTGCATCCCAATGCCGACGGCTATGTCATGATGGCGGCCCGCATAACTGCCTGGGATGCCTGGCGCGATTGGTTTGACACATAATTTGCGCAAATCTTTTCGAAACTACTCCAATGCTTCCGCTTTTTTGAGCGCGTTTACAGCAGCTTCTTCCATTCCTAGCCATTCGCTCAACACTTCCGTGGTATGCTCGCCGACACCCGGCTCCAATGTGACGGACGGCGCTGGGCTGCCGTGGAAGCGAAGTGGGCTCGTCGGCAGCACAACCTTTCCCATGGTCGGATGGTCGACATCGTGCAGCATGCCGCGTTCGTGCATATGGGGGTCGGCGGTGACCTCTTCGAGGTCTCTTACTTGCGCGGCGGGAACACGATTCTTGCGCATCAGTCGTGCCGCCTCTGCCTTCGGCAAGGTGCAGGTCCAGGCCGCGACGGCCTCGTCGACCAGATCTTCGTGTCTGGCGCGGGTCGCTTGGTCCTCGAAGCGAGGATCCTCCTTCAGGTCCGCGCGCCCCATCAGGTTGCACAGGTTTTGCCAGTGCGCTTCCTGGACACAGATAATCGCGACGTGGCCATCGGTGCATTTATAAACGTTGTAGGGTGCCGAACCGTT
>MDTE01113902.1_pt1 | contig 10143 bp, 12 predicted proteins | sample 811231 | NCBI WGS metagenome assembly MDTE01 (sample SAMN05326651, study PRJNA326480) | marine metagenome | isolation source: seawater | place: Indian Ocean: Red Sea | collected 2010 | reverse complement strand
ATATGAAAAAACAGACCCGTTACCAATGAGCATTTCTGATCCAGTTTTAAATAAACCAGGTCTTATGGATAAATTTAAAAAGGCAGCCACAAATTATGAGGGGGATAATGTTGGTTCATTTAAATAGAATAATTTTAACAATCTTTATTTCAATAATTACCACATTATCTTTTGCAGATTCTCAACATTCGCACGGAGGAAATACTAATTATCTAAAAACTGACTGGAGTTTTAAAGGAATTTTTGGGACTTTTGATCGTGCTTCTCTTCAAAGAGGATACCAAGTTTATCAAGAGGTCTGTTCTGGCTGCCATTCTGTGCAACACTTAAGCTATAGAAATTTATCAGAAAAAGGCGGTCCTGAATTTTCAGTTGAAGAAGCTAAAATAATAGCTTCTCAATTTGAAGTAGAAGATGGACCCAATAGCGATGGAGAAATGTTTATGAGGCCAGGAAGGTTATCAGATAAATTCGTAAAACCTTATCCAAATGTTCAAGCCTCAACAGCAGCAAACGGTGGCGCTTACCCTCCAGATATGTCCGTTTTAGCTAAAGCGAGGGCAGGTGGAGCAGATTATCTTTATTCCTTATTATTAGGATATGAAGAAGCTCCTGCAGGTTTTGAGCTTGATGATGGGGTTTATTACAATAAATATATGCCAGGAAATAAAATTAAAATGTCAGCACCGCTTACTGATGGAATTGTCGAATATTCTGATGGCACGCAAGCAACAACCGCACAAATGTCAAAAGATGTAACAACTTTTTTAGTTTGGGCTTCTGAACCACATTTAGAAGCTCAACATCGTATGGGCTTTAAAGCAATTATTTATTTAATAATATTGCTTACTTTAGTTTACATGAGCAAACAAAAAGTATGGTCGCGATTTGGTTCTAAGGAAGAAAAAGAAGAGGAAGAAGCTTTTGATAAAGCAGAAAGAGCTGTAACTGAATACGAAGGTGAAGATCCGAGGACTTTTAAATAAATTACTCTTTATTTTAGGGGTGCGACAAAAAATTTTTAATTTAAATTTTTTTGTATGATTTTTTCATATTTTAAACACAATATAATACTAAATGCATACTATATGCGTATTTCATTATTTTATACTTTTCTTTTTTTATATTGGACTGTTTTAGTTTTTGGTCCATTTGTTCAATAATTTATGACTAAAATACTATTTTTATCTTCTTGGTCTCTTGTAATTGCATTTTTTACGGTAGCTACAATTCTTTCTTTTTAAAAAAATTTAACTTCCAACTCTAAAATACATAACATCGCCGTCATTAACTAAATAGTCTTTTCCTTCAAGTCTTAATTTTCCAGCATTTTTGCATTCATTAAAACCTTTGTATTTTATAAAATCTTCACTAGTTACTGTTTCAGCTCTAATGAATTTTTTCTTAAAGTCAGTATGAATAACTCCAGCAGCATCTGCAGCTTTGGATTTTTTTTCAATGGTCCAAGCTCTACTTTCTTCAGGACCAGAAGTAAAGAAAGTACTAAGACCTAGAGTATTATAACCTGTTTTAATTAAATTATCTAACCCAGTACTTTTTATTCCAGATTCAAGCATAAAATCTTTTCGATCTCTTGTTTCAAGACCCATAATTTGGTCTTCAATATCAGCGCAAACAATGATTATATTTTCACTTGGGAATTTTTTCTTACAGGCTTCAGAATATTTATTACCAACTAGCAAACTTTTTTCATCAACATTGCACACAATTATTCTTGGTTTAAGAGATAAAAGGCCTGATTTTTTTATTATGTCTTTGCTGTACTTTTTTTTTAATTCGTCTGGTTTTTTTCCATCATTAATTAATTTTCTGCATTCTTCCAGAAAATCTAATTGTTCTTTTTCTAATTTTTTTCTGTTACTTTTCTCTAACCTTTTTTGTAGAGATTCAAGGTCAGATAGAAGAATTTCAGTTTCTATAATTTCAAGATCGCGTATAGGGTTTACATCTTTATTTACATTTTGTATTTTTTCAGAATCAAAACATCGTGTTAAATGAATAATAGTATCTACTTCTCTAACGTGAGAAAGGAATTTATTTCCTAATCCCTCTCCTTTTGAAGCTCCCTTTACAAGACCAGCGATGTCAACAAAGGTAATAGCTGCATTAATAGTTTTTGCTGATTTTGAAATTGAGGATATTTTATTTAATCTTTCATCTGGTACAGCAACTATTCCCACATTTGGGTCGATAGTACAAAAAGGAAAATTTTCAGCTTGAGCTTTTTTTGATGTAGTAAGAGCATTAAATAATGTTGATTTACCTACATTGGGCAAACCAACTATTCCACACTTGAAGCCCATTATTGCTTTTGATTAATTTTACTTGAAAAAAGATCTAAATCTTTGCTTATCAATATGGACAAAGAATCAATAATACTTGCAGTTACTTTCTCCACATTGTCTTTTTCTTCACCTGAAAAATTATCTAAAACATGGTCAGCAGCTGCTGAATTTTTTTTTGGTCTTCCAATACCTATTCTTATACGTGAGTAATTTTTTCCTATACTTTTATCTATTGATTCTATTCCATTGTGTCCGGCGCTGCTTCCACCAAATTTTACCTTAATTTTTCCAATATCAATATCCATATCATCATGAAAAACGAAAACATTTTTTACATCTATTTTAAAATAATCAATAAGTTCTTTCACGCATACTCCTGAACTATTCATGAAAGTAAGAGGTTTTATTGCAAATACTTTTTGATCATTTATTTTTCCTGTTGTTAGCAAACCTTTAAATTTTGGTTTTTGTTTAGATAATTTAAATTTTTGATTTATTGCATCTATTACGAAAAATCCTATATTGTGTCTGTTATTCGAATTATTTGGATTAGGATTTCCCAAACCAACTAAAAGTAGCATAATTTATAGTTTTCCTATCTTATTTTTTTTTAGTTTCTTTGATTCCAGCTTTTCCTTTGTCAGCTTGTGCAGTTTTTGCTTTATCATCTGAAGGTTTTGCAGCTTTTCCTTTATCTCCTCCAGCTGCTTTAGCCTTGTCATCAGGAGATTTATCTGTTTTGGAATCTTCCGTTGGTGTAGCGGCTGCCGCTTCACCCTCGGCAGGAACTTCTCCATCAGCAGCAACTTCTTCAGTTTTTTCTGGTTCTGCTAAGATTGTTGGAGCTACTACTGTAGCAATTACAAAATCTCTACCTGTAATTGTTGGCACAACATTTGTTGGTAGTTTAACAGATGATATTTTAATACTTGTATTAATTTCTGTATTATTTAAATCAATAACTATTTCACTCGGAATACTTTCCGCGGGACATTTTAACTCTACTTTTCTTCTTACTATGTTTAAAACTCCACCTTTTTTTAATCCTGGGGATTTATCTGGGTTGATAATTTTTACTGGAATTTCTACTTTTAACTCAGAACCTTTTACAATTCTCATAAAATCTATATGTATGGGTTCATCGGAAACTGGGTCATAAGCTACATCTCTTGGAAGCGCTTTTTCTGGTTTGCCATCTATATCTAAATCAAAAACTTTAGACATAAAAGCTTCTGTTCTAATAATATCTTGTAGATTCAATTTTTTTAGGCTTATATTTAAATTGTCTTTTTTTCCCCCATATAAAACAGCAGGTATAAAACCTTCAGCTCTTAATTTATTTACCTGTCCGGTTGAAGTGCTAGTTCTTTTTGTAGCTTTTAAAATATTCATAAATTGAAATGGTGTTTTTATATTATGTTGGTAAAAAAAACAAGCAAAATTATTTAAAAAGACTAGAAACAGACGTAGAGTTTGCGATTCTTTTCATAGCTTCTGAGATCATTGGAGCAATTGAAATAATTTCTATTTTTTTGCTCTTTGCAATTTTTTTTGAATTATCGATTGTATCTGTTGTAATTAATTTTTTTATTTGTGATTTTTCTATTTTGTGTACTGCCTCTCCACTCAAAACTGCATGAGTGATATATACATAGACATCTTTTGCACCTTTTTCTTTTAGAGCTTTTACTGCATTCACAATAGTTCCTCCAGAATCTATTATGTCGTCAACAATTACACAGTTTTTATTCTTTACGCTCCCTACAATATTCATGACCTCTGATTTTCCTGGAGCGGGTCTTCTTTTATCTATTATAGCAATACTAGTATTTATTCTTCTACTTAGCGCCCTTGTTCTTTCAACTCCACCCACATCAGGAGCAACGCAAACTAAATTATTTAATTTTATTTTCTTTTTTATGTGCCTAGCAAAAGTAGGCGTAGCAAACAAATTGTCCACAGGAATATCAAAGAAACCTTGAATTTGACCTGCGTGCAAATCAACACTTAATATTCTGTTAGCTCCTGCATTTGTAATTAAATTTGAAACTAATTTTGCTGAAATTGCAGTTCTTGGAACTACCTTCCTATCTTGTCTCGCATAACCAAAGTAAGGAATGACAGCAGTAATATTTTTTGCAGAAGATCTTCTTAAGGCATCTATACAAATTAAAAGTTCCATTAAATTATCGTTGGCTGGATTCGATGTTGATTGAACTACAAAAATGCTGTTTCCTCTAATATTTTCATTAATCTCAATGTAGACCTCGCCATCTGCAAATCTTTTAATATTAGAATTAACTAGTTTTAGCTTGAGCTGTCTTGCTATGTCTTTGCACAGTTTTGAATTACTTGTACCAGCAAGAACTTTCATAAGATAAGTTGTTTATATATCTTTAATAAAAATTTACAAATTATTTTAATCATATAATTAAGTCATTAATATGACGGAAATACATCTTCCATAATCTTTTTCTTTATTTAGTAGGGATCTTCTATAGCTATAAAACAATTTTTTTTCAGCAAAAGTGTCGATATCTATATTTTCTATGTTTTTGATATTTAATTTAGAAATTTCACCGTTTACAAAACCTCTTAAATCAAAATTATATTCCTTATCTTTAATTTTTTTAAAAAATTTTTCATATTCTAAGTCTTGATTTACAAATTTTTCATAAAAATCATTTTTCACTGCATAACTATCTTTACCAATGCAAGGCCCAACCACAGCTATCAAATTATCAATATTTGAATTTAGCTCCTTAAATTTTTTAACAGTATTTTTTATAACTCCATTTAGGGCTCCCTTCCAACCAGAATGAATACAACCAATAATTTTTTGGGTGTGGTCATATAATAAAATTGGAACACAATCAGCAGTGAGTATTCCAATCGCAACATTTTGCACTTTGGTAACAATTGCGTCTCCTGTCAGTTTATTTTTTATTGAATTTTTGTTTTCAAAATAAATAATTTTATTACTATGAATTTGATTTAAAGTTATTAAAAATTCATTTTTACATCCAATTTCTTTGCTTACCAAATTTAGATTTTGCAAAACTTTTTCTTTATCATCATTTGAGCCCAGACCACAATTAAGACTTGCGTAATCACCTTCAGAAAAACCGTTTTTTCTTGAAAAAAAACAGTGTTTTATATTTTTATATTTCATTAATTTATTTGAAAAAAACATAATTAAAAACCCAAAGAGAATCTTTCACCTTTTGTTTGAGCAAATAAAACTTTGAAAGCATTGCCCATTTCATCAGAATTTAATAATCTTTTTAATCTGTAAAACATATTTGCTTTTTCCTTAAAGGTCATTTTTTTGGATAAAATATCAGCCCTTTCTAAGATTCCTAATTTTTTCAAAAATTCACTCTGGGTTGTTATTTTTGTCACATTAAGATTATTTTTTTTTAATATTTCATTAAACAATTTGAAATTTACATGTGATGTAATGTCTGAATGCCCAGGCTCAAATAAAAGATTAATTTTTCTGTGTTTTTTTACTGATTGTAAAGTATTTTGTTTTTTTTTATTTTTATACCCATAATCAAACATTAACAATCCTCCATCAAATCTATTAATTTTTTTTGTTATAGTTTCTAGAAATTTTATAGCCTCGATAGGATATTCGATTATTTTTCCTGAAGAAATTAAATTTAAATTTTGCAAACGTTTTATTAAACCATTATTAGCTTTTTTATATAAAAATTTTATTTTTTTTTTGTTCTTTGTTAATGAAACATATTTTTCAAAAAATATTTTTTTCTTTTTATATATTTGTTTAATAGGGAGAGCATCAAAAAATTCATTTCCTATAAAGATTACAGGTCCACCATTAATTTTATTTATATTATTAATCCATTTTACCTTTTCATTATTAATTTTTAATTTTTGAATTTTTTTTAATTTGTTACTTATTTCTAAAAGATTTATTTCTAATGAATTGTAAAAATTTTTAAATTTTATAAATGTTTTTAATAAATCATCACACAAAGTACCATCGCCTGGCCCAAGCTCTACCAACAGAAATTTTTTTGGTTTTCCAATATGTTCCCAGTAAGCAATACACCATATAGCAATCATTTCTCCAAAAAGATTTGAAATTAGCGGAGCTGTAATAAAATCTCCTTTTTTCCCAAAAGGATTTTTTTTCATATAATAGCCAAATTTTTTGTCGTAGAGAGAAATGTTAATAAACTGATCCACAGGAATATATTTTTTTTCCTTTAGTAAATTAATTATTTTGTTCATTTTTTCTAATAGATATAATAATTATTAAACCCGCAATTAGAGTAGCGATACTTAATAGAGTTCCCAAAGAAAAATAATTGAAGAATAGGCCAAGATGCATATCAGGCTCTCTAAAAATTTCTGAAAATATTCTCAATATAGAATATGAAATTAAAAAAAGACCTGAAACATAACCAGTTTTAAACAATAATTTTTTTTTAAAAGCAAAATAATTAATTAAAAAAAATAAAATTATTCCTTCTAAAAAAGCTTCGTATATTTGAGATGGGTGTCTTGGTTCACCTCCTGCAGCTGGAAATATTATAGCCCAAGGAAGAGTTGATATTTTTCCATAAAGTTCCCCATTTATAAAATTAGCTATTCTCCCAAAAAAAATACCGATAGGAGCAACACAAGAAACAATGTCAGCAAATTTAAAAAAATTATTTTTTGTTTTTCTTGAAAAGATGATTATTGAAACAATTACTCCCATCAAACCACCATGAAAAGACATGCCACCTTTCCAAAGCTTAAAAATTTCTTGAAAGTTTTCACTGTAGTATTCAGGGTTATAAAAAAGGACATATCCCAGTCGACCGCCAAGAATTATCCCCAATACCAAATAAATTATCAAATCTCCAAATTGCGAGGGTTTAATTTGAACAAAGTTAAATTTATTTCTTGTCGAAACCTCAATTATTTTAATAGCATATACCCATCCTAGTACGATTCCCAAAATATATGCTATCGAATACCATCTAATTTGTAATAGGCCTAAATCTATAAGTACAGGGTCAAAATTGTGAACAATCATATTTAAAAAAAAGATTTATTTAGCAATTAAATTAAAATAACTTAAAGATATTTAAAAATACATGGAAAAATATAATAAGTTACTAAGAAATATAACAAAATTAATTGAAAAAGGTTTATTCACTTCTCAAGACTTGAAAAAAGAACTAGAAGAAGCCCTGAAATTCAAAATGGAAATTATTGCTAATAATCTGAATCTTGTCTCAAGAGAAGAATTTGAAATTCAAAAAAGAATTATAAGAAAATTAGAAAAACAGTTAACTTCACTCAAAAAAAAAAAGCGAAAGTAAATTTTACAAAGGTAAAGAAATTTTTACTCTTAGTCCATTCATGGGACTTTTGTCTAAGGAAATATCTCCTCCATGCGAACGAATTATATCATTAGCTATTGATAATCCTAATCCGACACCCGATGTGTTTTGCCCTCTACTTTTGTCAATTCTATAAAACGGTTTCATTACGTTCTGATATTCTTTTTCTGGAATTCCAGGTCCATCATCGTCAATAAAAATTGTTATATTGTTCAACGATTTTTTTATAAGAATTTCAACTTTTTTACCGTAGGCTAATCCATTGTCTATTAAATTTGCTAAACATCTTTTCATTGAATTTGGGCGTATATTAATTTCTAAATTTTCTTCAACAGAAATATTTATTTGATTATTTCCGTATTTTTTTACCACATCATTAATTACCGTATTAACACTAACAGTTTCTGTGTCTTCATTTTTTTGGTGTCTAGAAAATTCTAAATATTCGTTAAGCATTCTTTCCATCTCTTCAATATCATCACCCATCCTCTTTGCTAAATCTTGTTGTTTGAGTAGAGCTAATTGTAATTTTAATCTTGTTAAAGGAGTTCTTAGGTCATGACTTATTCCTGATAGCATTTCAGATCTTTGATTTAAGTGAATTGTAATTCTTTTTCTCATCTTGTCGAATTCATAAGCCGCTTGTCTTATTTCTTTTGCTCCTGTAGGTCTAAATTCTTTTACAAACTCACCTTTTCCAAATTTTTCTGCTGCTTTAGCCAAGTTTACAATTGGACGAGTTTGTTTTTTTAAAAAAAGTATAGCTATTGTAATTAATAAGAGTCCTGGCAAAGTTATCCATAATGCAAAAATACGTGCAGAGGAAGGCGCGATCTTTTCTTTGGGAAATAAAACTTGGATAAATCCACTTTGATATTTAATTCTTAATTCTACAAGCTCTTTATAAGATGTTGTGTCAAACCAGTAAGAATTTCCAAAAACAGGTTTTAGCTCTCTTCTTAGACTTCTGTCTATTGGACTATACCATCTTTCCATTTCTGTAGCAGGCAAGAGCTCATTTTCATTTATTGTTACAGTAAAATCAAAATTTTTATTATATAAATTAACAATGAATTCTCTTTGCTTCTCTTCAGCATTATAAACATCAATGAAAGTTTTGAGTTCGCTAACCAAAGATCGAGTCATTCCTTTGTTGGCTTTAATCCAGAGACTATCAAAAAAAACTACTGTAATGATTATTTGTAATAAAATCATTGGAGTGGCTACAATGATTAGCGACCTATAAAATAATCTTTTAGGTAAGATGTTTTTAATAATATTATTCAATCCATAAAACATAACCCGAACCTCTAATTGTTTGCAAATATTTTGGATTTTTTGGATCAATCTCAATTTTTTGTCTTAACCTTGTAATCATAACGTCTATGGTTCTTTCTTTTGAAACATTAATAATTTTTCCAATATCATCTCTTGAAAAAATTTTTCCAGGAGATTCAAGCATGTTTTCTAGAACTTTTCTTTCCTGGGGGTTAATTTTTTTTGTTTTATTGTTAATCTTAATATCTAATTTTTTCAAATTTACTAACGTGTTTCCAATATAAATTTCATCTGGAATAATAGGTTTTTGAATTTTTCTTAATATATTATTTACTCTTAACAAAAGTTCTTTAGGCTCAAACGGTTTTCCAATATAGTCGTCTGCGCCTAATTCCAGACCTTCTATTCTATCTCTGGTTTCACCTTTTGCAGTTAAAAGTATTATAGGAGTTGAGCTACTTTTTTTTACATCTTTTGTTAAAGACAGGCCACTTTCTCCAGGCATCATAATATCTAAGATTAATATATCGAATTTTATTATTTCTAGCTTTTTTTTAGCATGAAAAGAATCTTTAGCCGTTGTGACCAGAAAACCATTTTCTTCAAGATATTCTTTGATTAGTTCTCTTATTCTATTATCATCGTCAACTACTAGTATGTGAAATATATTTTTATTCATTAATTATTTTATTTAAAACACTTTTAAATTTTATTACAGAGTCCGAATCAGAGTTCTTAAGAGCATTATAAATCCTTTTTTTTTGTTCAAAAAATATTTCTTCAAAGAGTTTTTTCCCTTTGTCATTTAAATATATTTGTCTTTGCCGAGAATCTATCTCGCCTTTTTTTAATAAAATAGCTTTACTGTTTATTAAGTCTCTCAGCACTCTGTTTAAGCTTTGTTTTGTTATTTTTAGTTTATTTAATAAGTCAGAAACGGTAAGACCTTCATATTTTTCAATTAAGTGAATAGCTCTGTGATGGGCTGTTCCAAAAGAGTATTTTTTTAGAATTTTCTTTGGATCGGAATAAGTTTCTCTATAAGCGTAAAATATTTGTTCTATAAAATCCTTAATCTGATCATCTTTTAAATATAGCAAGTCTCTCATAATTTCTTTTGGGTCAGTTATATTGACATATCTATATAAGATAGATACTTTTTTGAAACAAATAAATCAATTAAGATTAGTAAATTT
>MDTE01097075.1_pt1 | contig 10143 bp, 11 predicted proteins | sample 811231 | NCBI WGS metagenome assembly MDTE01 (sample SAMN05326651, study PRJNA326480) | marine metagenome | isolation source: seawater | place: Indian Ocean: Red Sea | collected 2010 | reverse complement strand
TCATTAGGTTTTCTTATAGTTGCTCTAGCAATAGCATAAGCAAAAACATTACATGCAATCATAACAACGGCGCACTTTGGTGACCATTCGAATGTTGCTGGAGCTGAAGCAGCCGCAAATAATGTAGTAAGCATAAAAAATTTGTTATTTGACTTTATTCTCTAATACTTTTACCAAAAAATCACAAAATTGTTAAAGGTCTTAAGAGTTGTTTACTTCTAATTTATTTAACATCCTTATAAATCCAAACAATATAACAAAGTCACTCAATGTTAAGAAGAATTCCGCAGAACCATGTAGAAAATCAACTTCAACAAGGGTTTTATCGTAATAATTTAAGGTGATAATAGAAACCACTATGGTTATAAAAACAAATAGTACTGTTAATGAAAAACCTGTTTTTACAATATTATTTATAGATTTTATTTTATATAAGTAAAACAAAAAGATTGCATATGGGACTATTGATGCAGCAAACAAAGCTGTATTGTCTAATAAACCTAATTTTTCTATAAATTTCAAAAATAAATCATTCATAATTCTCTTTACCTCTACAAATCTTTATTGCAGCTATGGCTAATGTTGAATTTCCTATAAATGTAAATATTCCTTGAAGAGTTACTAGACCATAAAGGCTATCTTGATTGTCATAGATATGCCAAGTGATAGCACACATAGCACCTATTAAGTTTGGCACCATAGCAATACTTAACCAATAAAATAAATCGTATTTTTTAAATGTTGAAATTTTGTTTATTATAAATATGGCAAAAATCCATTCTATTACTGATGAGATATGTATTAACCAAGTTCCAAATGATAATTCGTGCAAAACTTTAGATTTTTTTCTTTAATACGTTTAACACTTCTTTAGCATGATTTATAGGTAGAACACTTATCCATCTATATGAAATTTTCCCATCTGGAGAAATTAAAAAAGTATTTCTATCTGAGAATGGTGGAATCCAGGAACCATACTTATCACTAATAATTCCATCGGGATCAGATAATAAAGTGTAGTTTATGGATTTTTCGCTGCAGAAATTTTCATGAGAATTTTGATTATCAGCACTAATTCCAACTATTTCTGCATTAAATTTTGAAAAATTCTTTTTTAATTCGGAAAAACCTTTGGCTTCAAGAGTGCAACCTGCTGTAAAATCTTTTGGATAAAAATAGAGGATAAGCCACTTACCTTGAAAATCATTTAATTCCCAAATTGTTTTTGTTTTTATGTTTTTATTGAAACCTTCAAGGTGGAAATCCGGGGCTATGTCACCAACCTCAGGAGCAAAGTCAAAAGCTAATATTGAATTACAATTAATTAGAAGAAAAAATGATATTAATATACTTACAACTAAATTTTTCATCAAATTTAGAATTTTCTTAAATCAACTCCATTTGATTTTGCAAATTTATCTAGACCAACTTTTTGTATGGATTTTAGAGCTTTGGTACTAATTTTGATATTTACCCACTTTTTTCCCTCTTCCCACCAAAGCTTTCTTTTTTGAAGGTTAACTTGTTGTAATTTTTTTGTACGAATATGTGAGTGACTTACAGCCATCCCATTATTTGCCTTTGCACCAGTCAGTTCGCAAACTCTTGACATATTTTTTGTGTTATATCTTTAAAAATTTTAACACACGACTTATGTTGTTGAATTAAGCAATTCAGAAATTAATTCTGCATTATTATTTTGTAAATTAATTATCTGCTGTTGATCTAGTCCTCCAACGGATAATTTAGCCATATCATAAACATGATTAGCAATTTTAGATGCCAATGGACTTTCAACGGGATCTTTTTTATCAACAATTATTTTACTTCCCGTAATTTTATTGAGGCCAACAATAAGTGGATGTTCTTTATTAATCAATAGAACATGATATTCAGGTAAACCAGGCATCTTTTGTTCCATATAAGCACCCATATCATTAATCCTTCTCATCTGCTCTGGAAGTAAAATTATTGCAGGGGGAGCGTCTTTGCTTGAAAGTGACTGAACTTTTACTGTTACTTTTTCATTATTAAGTGCTTTAACTATGGTATCTCTAAGAGTTTCTGTATTTGATTTGCCATCTTTATCAACAATCTCTTTAGATTCCTTATCTTCTAGTTCATTGATTTCTGAATCAACTCTTTGGAATTGATAATTTTCATTTTTACTTTCTAACCATGGGAGAAATTGTGCATCAATTAGAGGATCTGATTTAATAACTTCTTTGTTATCAGATAAACAGATATTCAATGCACTTGACTGAGCAATTAAATCTGAACAGTAAATTATCTTCTTAGAATCAATTATCTTATTTCGTTCTTTGTAATTTGCAAGAGTTGTGAAATATTTATCATTTGATTTGATGAGAGATTTTTTTTCAATCTCCATAGTTAAATCCTTTTTAGAATTTATGATTGTTTCAAAGATTATGCTGCTATCTACTAATTCTGCAAATTTATCATCTTCGATAGCACCAATTTTAATAAAAGCAGATATAGAGTCCCAAATCTCTGCATAGAATTCTGGAGAATTTTTTATCAAATCCTTCAATTTATTAGCGATTTTTTTTGAAATAAATGAGGATATAGACCTTACCTTTCTATCTGTTTGTAATGCGCTTCTACTTACGTTTAATGGTATATCTGTAGAGTCAATAACTCCTCTCAAAGGCAAGAGGTATTTTGGAACTATCTCTTTAATTGAATCGCTTACAAAAACTTGGTTGCAAAATAGTTTTATTTCTCCTTTCTCCCAATCAGCTCTACCAGATAACTTAGGGAAATATAATATACCTTGTAAGTTATATGGATAGTCTGTATTTAGATGAATCCACAACAGAGGATCTCCCTGAAAAGGGTAAAGGTATTTATATAACTCGATATAATCTTCATCTTTTAATTCACTAGGTTGTTTTCTCCAAGGGGGATTTTTCTTATTAATTGCCTCACCCTCTAGTAACACATCTATTGGCATAAAATCACAATATTTTTTTATTAATGATTTAATTCTTTCTGGCTCAATAAACTCTTTTTCTTCTTCAAGTAAGTGAAGTACTATATCTGTGCCAATTTCCTCTCTTTCTGATTCCTCTAAGGTGAAATTTGGTGATCCATCACAAGACCATTTGAAAGCTTTTGATTCTCCGATTGCTGATTTAGTCAATATATCAACTTTATCTGCAACCATAAAACTTGAATAAAAACCAAGTCCAAAATGACCTATAAATTCATCATTATCCTTTTTATATTTGTTTAGGAATTCTTCTGCGCTCGAAAATGCTACTTGGTTTATATACTTCTTTATTTCTTTATCATTCATTCCAATTCCATTATCAGAAATTGTCAGGGTATTTTTATCACGGTCAATTGTAATTTTTACTTGAGCCTCATCAGAGTTTTCACAATCACCCGCCATAGAAGCCATTCTGCGTTTACTTATTGCGTCAACACCATTGCTTACGAGCTCTCTTAAAAAGATTTCATGGTCAGAATAAACTGCCTTTTTTATAATTGGGAAAATATTCTCGGTATTTATACGGATTTCGCCTTTTTCCATTTAAAAAAAAAATCAAACATATAAATACTATTTCCTAAAAACTAGTTAATCAAGTTTAATTAGGAGTATTGTCCGAACAATAAAAATATAAAAAGTTAGATTAAACGATTAATCATTGACAAAGTTATCTATTTAACCCACAAAATCTTAGAACAATTATTATCTACCATTATTTGATGTGCTTTACTCAAGTCTTCACATGGATTTAAATGTAAAATAACTATATCCCCTTTTTTCTGTAGTTCTTTCTGATGATTCATTGCTTTATCTAACAAGTAGGAATCTTTATACATTAGTAAAATTTTTTTCTTATCTCCCTTTTCTTGCTTAATTAAATTTCTTAAAACATCTATTGATATCGTAAATCCTATCCCATTTAAGACTTTCTCATTAGGATTAAAGAATCTTACTAGTTCATCATATCTTCCACCTTTTGCTATAACGCATTTATTATTACCTATATCTCCTATAAGTTGAAATACTATTCCTTCATATAAATTCAAGTGTGGTTGAAAAGTTGGATCAAGTTGTAATTTAACACCATATTTGGTCGATATTTTTGATAGTGTTTCAAATAATAAATTTAGATCATTTAGAGTTTTACTAGAACCATAAATATTTTCCAATTTTTTTAATATTGCAATAGGTTCTCCTCTTGTAAATAATAAATCTTTAAGAATATATTTATCATCTTGTTCAATTTCAAGTTTAGATAATTTATTTTGATCAAAGTTAACAAGACTTTTCTTTATTTCTTCAAAATTATTATTTTTATATTTGTTCAATATCAAGTCCATAATCTTTGTGGTGCTAACTAATAGACATAAATCACAATCATCCTTCAAATTGACATTATCTATGGCATCAAACAATATATTAATAATTTCAATTTCTGGGTTTTTTGTATCATATCCAATTAATTCAATTCCACTTTGCAATTTCTCTTGCAACTTAAATGAATTTTTATTATTTTGTTTTTTATTAAAGACCATCCCATTGGTAAATAATCTTATAGGTCTTTTCTTATTTATTAATCTTGTAGATGACAATTTGATAATAGATGTTGTCATTTCTGGTCTAAGGCATAATGAATTATTACTTACTATTCCAACAACCTCATTTTCATCAATAACACCTCGACCTTTTATCGTCTCTAAAGTGTTAATAAATGAAGGTGATACTTCCTCATAACCCCATAACTTATAAATATTATTTAATAGAGATATGATATTTGAGTTATTCTTTACATCTACTAATTTAATATCTGTTATGTCAGTCATTTTATTATAAGTTTTAGGTATAAAGATTTTCTTTTAGCGGAGAAACATTATCTAATGCACTTTTTAAGTCTTGTTCAAGGTTAGGTGTGCATGCAAGAATTCTTCCAGAACTTAAATTAAATTCGCCTGATGGATAATCTGAAATAATCCCACCTGCCTCTTTAACAATAATAGCACCGGCAGCGATATCCCATATCTCTAATCCCCTTTCCCAATATCCATCAACTTTCCCTGCCGCTACAAATGCTAGATCAACTGCTGCTGCACCTCCTCTTCTAACTCCTCTAGTTTTATGTGTTAAGGAGCAAAATTCTGCATAATTATTATCCTCAGTCTCAAACCTGTCATAAGAAAAACCAGTCACAAGTAAACTATCAGAAAGACCGCTAGGACTAGATACTTTTAGTTTAGTATCATTGCAGAAAGATCCTACACCTATACAAGCTGAATATAGTTCATCTAAATAGGGTACTGATATGGATCCGATAATAGGTTTATTTTTATACACAAGACCAATAGAAGTTCCAAAGAAAGGATATCCATGGGAATAGTTTGTTGTACCGTCTAGCGGGTCTATACACCATGTTAAATCTGAAGATTTGTTTAATATCCCGGATTCCTCTGCATTGATGGATATGTTAGGTGTTGCATCAACTAAATATTCTTTTATTTTATTTTCAACTTCTAAATCAACATTGGTTACTAGATCACCTTTCCTCCCTTTAGATGATATTTTTTGGATTTTATTATAATTAATTTTTAAAATTTCATTCCCAATTAGAGCAGAATTTTTTGCTATTTCATATAGCTTGGATAAGTTAATCTGTTTTGCTAATTGTTCTATTTCTTTATGTTTAAGCATTATATTTAATCTTCCTCAAATTCCCAAGGTGGAGCAACTCTTGTATTTCCTTTTCCAAAATATTGTCCAAACTGTAAATCATAAACTTCATCTTCGTATGTTGTTTCCAACTCAAGATCTGAAGTTGCTTTAGCAACGCAAAGCAGCGCATAACCTTTGTCTTTTAAAGCTTGAGATACCCCCATAGCTTCAGGTTGATGCAACGTGCCAGATATTTTTTTTACGGCACAACTTGTACAGCAACCATTTCTACATGAAAATGAAAGCTTAAACCCCTTCTTTTCAAATTCCTTAAGAATATACTCATTACAATTTACCTGCTCTTGGTAGACCTTACCGGTTATTTTATTTTTTATAGTGACTGTGAACGTCTTATTCAAATAACTATCCTCAAAAATGGGATGATAAAGGGTTAATATAGGGGTTCTTGGGAGAGGTGGCCGAGTGGTTGAAGGCGCAGCACTGGAAATGCTGTATAGAGGCAACTTTATCGAGGGTTCGAATCCCTCTCTCTCCGTTACATATTAGTAGATTTTGGATGATTACATCAACAATTTTGTTAGTAAAAGATGTTTTCAAATGGAAAGTTATCAGTATGACTGTTTATAAATAATCTTATTTATTTAAATTAAGTTGAAAATAGTTGATTTTTAGATTTATATATAGTTATCTAATCAAAAAAAAATTTATTAAAATTTCTGTAAATTATTACTTCTATTACACAATGTAATATTATGGGGAAAATAGTTGGAATCGATTTAGGTACTACTAACTCAGTTGTGGGTGTAATAGAAGCTGGACGTCCAATTGTAATTGCTAATTCAGAAGGTACTAGAACTACTCCGTCCATAGTAGGTTTTACAAAAGACTCGGAAATTGTAATTGGTGATCAAGCAAGAAGACAACTAGTCTTAAACCCAAAAAATACATTTTATAATTTGAAAAGATTTGTTGGTCGCGATTGGGATGAACTTGATGAGACTAGTATTTCTGTTCCTTACAATGTTAAGGCAAATGATAATGGGAGTGTAAGAGTTTTAAGTCCATTTACGGAGAGAGAATACGCACCTGAAGAATTGATTAGTTCAATAATTCGAAAATTAATTAATGACGCTGAAACATACCTTGGTGACACAGTCGACTCTGCAGTAATTACAGTACCAGCTTATTTTAATGAATCTCAAAGGCAGGCTACTAAAGATTCAGCATTATTAGCTGGAATAAAAGTAGATAGAATTTTAAATGAACCTACAGCTGCAGCATTAGCTTATGGTTTTGAAAAAAGCTCATCAAATAATGTATTGGTATTTGATTTAGGAGGAGGTACTTTTGATGTTTCACTCTTAAAGATTTCAAATGGTGTTTTTGATGTCAAAGCAACATGTGGAGATACTCAACTTGGAGGAAACAATTTTGATTCAAAAATCGTAGATTGGCTAGCTGAAAGATTTCTTGCTAAGCACAAAATAGATTTAAGAAGAGATAGACAAGCTTTGCAGAGATTAACTGAAGCTGCAGAAAAAGCTAAATGCGAATTATCAGGTTTACAAAAAACAAAAATATCATTGCCATTTATAACTACCACTAACGATGGACCGCTACATATTGAAGAGAACTTTGATAGAAAACTATTCGAATCATTATCTCAGGATCTTCTAGATAGATTGTTAGAACCAGTTCAAATAGCACTAGAAGATTCTGGATGGGATGCTCAGGAAATAGATGAAGTTGTACTTGTAGGGGGCAGTACACGAATACCTATGGTTCAGCAGTTAGTAAAAACTCTTGTACCTAATGATCCTTGTCAATCTGTTAATCCCGATGAAGTTGTAGCAATAGGAGCTGCAATTCAATCTGGAATTATTAATGGTGATTTAAGAGATCTTCTTCTGAATGATGTCACGCCCCTATCTCTTGGACTTGAAACAATTGGTGGTCTTATGAAAGTACTAATACCTAGAAATACTCCAATACCTGTTAGACAATCAGATGTTTTTAGTACTTCAGAATCCAATCAGTCATCTGTTGTAGTACAGGTTAGACAAGGCGAAAGACCATTAGCCTCTGAAAATAAATCACTAGGAAAATTCAGATTATCAGGGATTCCTCCTGCCCCAAGAGGTATTCCTCAAGTTCAAGTTTCATTTGATATTGATGCTAATGGATTACTTGAAGTTAGTGCTACAGATAGAACTACTGGTCGAAAACAAACTGTTTCTATTTCTGGCGGTTCAAATCTGAATGAACAAGAAATAAATTCCATTATTGAAGAAGCTAAATTAAAAGCGCAAGATGACAGAATCGCAAGATCCAGTATTGATAGAAAAAATAATGCTCTTACACTTATTGCACAGGCAGAAAGAAGGTTGAGAGATGCATCTTTAGAATTTGGTCCTTATGGAGCAGAGAGACAACAAAGAGCTGTGGAATTAGCAATTCAAGATGTAGAGGAATTTCTAGATGATGATGATCCACAAGAATTAGAGATATCTGTTAGTTCTCTACAGGAGGCTTTATTTGGTTTAAATAGGAAATTTGCAGCAGAAAAAAAACTCGATAGAAATCCTTTACAGAGTATTAAAAATACATTTGGATCATTAAAAGATGAATTATTTTCAGATGAATATTGGGATGATGATCCGTGGGAAAATGATATGAATAGAAATTATAGAAATTCGAGGTATGGTAATTCTAGGGGCGATGATCCGTGGGACAATGACTACTTCCTCTAAAAACGACTATTTGTCTATTCTAGGTTTATCCTATAACTTTGACGATAAAGAACTTAAAAAGGCTTTTCGAAGAGAAGCTAGAAAATGGCATCCTGATTTAAACAAGAATGATATTAATGCTGAAGAAAGATTTAAATTAATTAACGAGGCATATGAATTCTTACGTAACAAAGATAATAGAAATGAATTTTCAGAACAAGAAAATAATAATAATGTAAATATAAATAATTTCAAAACAGGATTTCCTGATTTTCAGGATTATCTTAATTCTTTATTTGGATACGACTTTAATAATGATTCTTATAATTCATCTCACAGCGATACATTTGATAATAATGACTTCTCTGATCAATTAGATAATGAACCTTATAATTCAGAAGATGAATTTGATAATTATGAATACCCGACTACGTCCCCTGATGAACCACCACCAGTCAAGTTACATCAAGATATTGAGACAATAATTGAATTAACACCTGATGAAGCATTAAATGGAGCAACAATATTAATAGAACTTGAAGATAAGACAGTCGTTGAAGTTGATACCCCTCCATTTGCGGGAGATGGATGGAGGTTAAGACTCGAAAATATAGCTAGAGGAGGAAAAGATCATTACTTACAACTAAAAGTTCAAACTGAAACTGGCCTTAGAATTGATGGATTGCGTGTCCTTTACAAACTAGAGTTATTTCCCCCTGATGCTCTTCTTGGTTGCGCTGTGGAAGTCCCCACCCTTGATGGTAATGTTACTCTTCAGGTTCCACCAAAGTCATCTACCGGAAGGATGTTACGCCTCAAAGGAAGAGGTTTGATTTCTGGTGAAAATATTGGAGATCAATATGTTGAAATTCTTGTTGTTATACCTGCAGATATAAACGATGAAGAAATAGCTTTATATACAAGATTACAAGAATTATCACTATCTGATTCCTAATCAAATATCATTAGATAAAAATAAATAATTTATGAACATATTTGTTTTACTTTACAATTCTGGGACAGATAAAGAAGGAATTCATTCTATTGAACTTAAAGGTAAAACAATTGTACTTATGTTTGAGGATAAAGATGATGCTACTAGATATTGTGGTCTCCTAGAAGCACAAGATTTTCCTTTACCGACTGTTGAATCAATTAATATTGAAGATATAAAAGATTTTTGTATAAAACTAGATTATGAGTTTAGGTTAGTAGAGAAAAACTTTGTCCCGAAAACACCTGAAGATAGGTTATTAATATCTCCTCCTCAAAAAAACCTTGAAGTAGAAGATTGGAATACTTCTGATGATAATTCGAATGATATAGATTTAAATTCCATTAAGGAAAATCTAGAAAAGTTACTTTAAGGTTTAAAGTAAATAATATTTAAATAATAATTATGAAAAGTGCTCTATTTGAAACTGAAGTTGGAAATATCAATATTGAATTCTTTTCAAATGATGCCCCTAATACAGTAAATAATTTCACAAAATTAATTAGTGATGGTTTCTATGACGGATTATCTTTTCACAGAGTAATACCTGGGTTTATGGCCCAAGGTGGATGTCCTAATACTCGCGATGGTGCTAGAGGGATGCCTGGAACGGGAGGACCTGGTTATAGCATAAAATGTGAAATTAATTCAAATAAACATTTAAAAGGCTCACTTTCTATGGCACATGCAGGAAAGGATACAGGTGGTAGTCAGTTTTTCATAGTTTATGAACCTCAGCC
>MDTE01114569.1_pt1 | contig 10144 bp, 6 predicted proteins | sample 811231 | NCBI WGS metagenome assembly MDTE01 (sample SAMN05326651, study PRJNA326480) | marine metagenome | isolation source: seawater | place: Indian Ocean: Red Sea | collected 2010 | reverse complement strand
TTCGAGATGGCGAGATCTTGATGGGGGAGCCATCTGCTCGCAGTGAGCGTTGATGACGGTCATGCCCTTTCACGGGGATGGATCGACTTCCTCGTCGTGGCTTGGTGAGGGATTTATGGTTGATGAGAGGCGTAAGCGTGACCCAAGCCTTATTCCACAAAACGGTTTTCGATGGTCTCTGGGGGGGCTTTCGGTAGAGTAGCGGTTAATGTTTCCACGCCATTCCATGTATTCGCAATTGATCGTGATGAGACGAATGACCTGTGCGATCACCGTGTTGATGTGCTGCCTCGAGGTTCTGGGTGATGGGAACCCGGAGAAGCGTCCTGGTGCCCTCGATCCGTCAGATCATTCAGCCGCTTGTTGGAACGACGAAACGGGAAGGGAGGTCCTTGGCTTCCAAGGGGCGATTCACCTGCAGGAGGCAAACGGGTTCCCTGCTGCTACTGCCGCCGAGTTCTACCCGATCACGGTGGGAAACGACTGGTCCGATGGCTTGAGAGTGGGAGGCGGGCTCCAGCCGGCGAAATCGCCAACGGAGGCTCAGGTTCTCCTTAAAGGAATGGAAAAAGGGGTGGGAAAAACCAAGCGCCCGGGGCGGCGTGTGAATCGGTCTGGCACACCGGAACTCAAAGCGACCAAGGTAGAGGATGAGGCCTGGACATGGATTAATTCCCATGGAGGGCGGGTATTGGCGACCACACGGGGTTATCTGTGGACCCTCGGAGGCGAGCACTTCATCCCACTCTTTCTCCGAGGAATCATGTGGGGGGCTGAGCAGAATAATCCGCTCCTCACGCAAGCCCGCCTTGCCCAGCCCGTCCCCCCCTCAAAGGCAAAACCAAGACCCAGAGCTGGCAATCGTCGTGCCCGGAGTGTGAAGGACGCAAAACATCGCAACACGGGTAATCCCAAGCCGTTCAAGGACCCGGATCTCGAGCAATACGCGGTTTTTGAGGCGACGGCTGAGCGCCCCGCACCGACGGCACCGGCGGTGACGGAGCTTCCGCTCCGGCTCACCAAAGGAGATCGTGTGGTCTTCATAGGGAACACGCTTTTTGACCGGGGAGCCTCTTACGGTTTTTTTGAGACGTGGATGCACCAGGTCTACCCTGAACTGGACCTTCGCGTTCGGACCTTGGCCTGGTCGGCGGATGAGATTGATCTGAGACCGAGACCGAAGAACTTTGGGGACCTCGATCAGCATTTACGGGCTCAGGAGGCCGATGTGATCCTGGCCGGCTATGGCTTCAATGAATCGTTTGCGGGTGACGCGGGGGTCCCGGACTTTACGCGTCGGTTGGTTCAATTCGTGCGGCACCTAAAGGCTCACGCCTACAATGGAGCCCATGGCCCCCAAGTGGTCTTGGTTTCTCCCATCGCCAACGAGACCCTCGAGTCCATTGATGCAGCCGCCCTCAATAACGCGCGATTGCAGGCTTATACGAGGGCAATGGCCAAGGTGGCCGGCGAGGAAGGGGTCGGATTTGTGGATGTGTTCACGCCGACCGACGCCGCGATGAGTGATCCGTCTGTCGATCTGACGTTGAATGGCATCCATCTCCTGGAGGAAGGGTATCGCGTTTTGGGAGAGGCCTTGATGCGAGGGGTGTTTGGGCGGGACGAGTTGCCCCCGCTCAATGAGGCGATCCGGCAGGTGGTGGTCGACAAGAACCAGCAATTCTTCTACCGCTACCGCCCCTTGAACACCTTCTACTACACCGGCGATCGAAACAAATCCTACGGCTACCTTGATTTCCTACCGGCCATGAGAAACTTCGACATCATGGTGGCCAATCGGGATCAACGGATCTGGGATCTCGCTCGAGGCAAGGCGGTTTCCGAGTCGATTGACGATTCGAACGTGCCCCCGTTGCCGCCGACGGCGGAGACGCGCGGCGCGAATGAATGGCTGTCGCCAGCGGACGAGCGGAATGCGTTTGAGGTGGATCCTCGATTTGAGGTGAACTGTTTCGCCTCCGAGGAAGAGTTTCCCGAGATCGCCTGTCCTATCCAGATTCGATGGGATGAACGGGGTCGCCTTTGGGTGAGTTGTTCGACGACCTATCCTCACGTTTATCCAGGACAGGCGCCCAATGACAAGATCGTGATCTTGGAGGATGTTGATGGAGATGGGCGGGCTGACCGGAGTACGGTGTTTGCCGATGATGTTCATATCCCCCTTAGCTTCGAGCTTGGGCACGGAGGCGTGTATGTCTCCGAGGAACCCCATCTCACCTTCCTGCGCGATACCGATGGGGATGGAAAAGCCGATGTCCGGCGTCGACTCCTCACCGGATTTGGAACGGAAGATTCTCATCACGCCCTTCATGATTTTGTTTGGACGCCGGATGGCGATTTGTTGTTTCGGGAATCGATTTTTCACCATAGTCAGGTGGAGACGCCCTATGGGCCCATCCGAGCGGACAATAGTGCTTGGTTTCAATTCCGGCCGGGGACCCATGAGTTGCTCTGTTTTGGAAACTACCCCAATACCAACCCCTGGGGCGTCACCTTTGATGACTGGGGTCTTCATGTCGCGAGCCATCCCATTTTCGCCAGTGCCTTTCACGCCACCAACCCGGCTTATCCCACCCAGCATCCCCGGCCGACCGGAATCCCAGCCTATTCCGGGACCGCGGGTCAGGAGTTCATCGATTTTGAGTTTTGGCCCGAAGAGATGCAGGGGGGGTTTGTCAAAGCCCGGTACAAGCCCAACAACCGAATCGAAATCCATCGTTGGGTGGAGGAGGCCGATGCTTTCAAGGAGGAGTATGTTCGGGATCTGATCTTCTCGACCAATCTCAGTTTCATCCCGGTGGACATCCGATTTGGCCCTCGGGGCGCCCTGTATGTTTGTGACTGGTACAATCCGATCAAGGGACATGCCCAGTACTCCTTGCGGGATGAACGACGGGATCGGCGGTCGGGGCGGATTTGGCGGATCGTTCCCAAGGGGGCGAAGTTGCCCGAGCCTCTGGACTTCGTTGAGTCGAGCGAGGCTGAGTTGGTTCGATTTCTGGAGCGGCCTCAGTATCGCTACCGTTATTGGGCGAAGCGTGCGCTCCGAGAGCGTGATCAGGAGAACGTCTTTGAGGCCCTGCGGGATTGGCAGGAAGGGCTGGATTCGGGAGACCCGCGATACTGGCATCACTTGGTTGAGGCGCTCTGGCTATATCGTTCTCTTGGGAAGGTGTCAGAGCCGTTGTTGGAACAATTACTCGATTGTGAAAACCATCTGGCTCGAGCGGCGGCCGTTCGTCAGATGCGCCATGCGTTCCGAGAGGTGAGGGATCCTGATCGATGGCTGAACCGATTGGCCAATGACGAGAGCGGGTTGGTTCGGATGGAGGCGGTCATCGCGGCTTCCTACATTGGAACTCGAGGTGCTTTTGAAAGCGTGCTGCCCGTGCTCGAACACCCGATGGGTCCCCATCTTCAGTATGCCGTCGCCACGGCATTGGGATCGGAAAAGCTCGCCCGGCATTGGCGAGGGGAGGCCCAGATCGCGCGGTTTCCTCAGGTGACCACCTTCTTTGCCAAATTTGGGAAGGATTCGAAGCGAAACGCGGGAACGACCACGCGATCGGCAACCGAAGCGGCATTCGATCAGCAGAAAGACCTTAAGGTGGTGGAAGTGAGTACCGTGCCGGAACGAATGCTCTTCACGTTGACCGAGTTTCAGGTCAAACCGGGCCAGCCCGTTAAACTGATCTTCACCAATCCGGATGTGACTCCCCATAATTTGGTGGTGGTCGAACCCGGAGCTTCGGCAGAAGTGGGCCTCGCCGCCAATGAGATGGCAAGATCTCCAGATGGTCTGAAGAAGCAGTTTATTCCGTCCTCTTCAAAAATCCTTCACTTTACCGAAATGTTGGAGCAGGACGCATCGGATGTTCTCCGATTCAACGCGCCTGAGACGCCGGGAGATTACCCCTACCTCTGCACGTTTCCTGGCCACTGGATCATCATGAAGGGGGTGATGCAGGTGCGATCCGAGTGATCGGGGGGGGCTTAAAAATATCGGTTCGGGGATTCACCGCCTTCGGGCCAGGCATGGATGGCCGAGCGGCTTGGTTAGCGTTGGAGTTGGGCTTGGAGGCGGGGGGGCTCAAGGGCCTCGGGATTGACCACTCCACTGGGACGTTTCCCTTGAGCCACGTCAATGATACTTTGGCAGGCCTCGTATCCAATTCCCTTGAAAAACTGGTCGGTCCAACAGAGGGAATGGGGTGCCAGAATCACATTCTCTAATTTCAGCAGCGGGTCATCGGGATCGATGGGTTCCTGTTCAAAAACATCCAACCCGGCTCCCTGAATCCGCTGATTCACGAGCGCATCGTAGAGGGCTGCTTGATCGACCACAGGGCCTCGCGACACGTTGATGAGGAAGGAGTTTGGTTTCATGAGGGCGAGCCGTTCGGCGTGGAGCAAATGCCTAGTTTCGGGCACCAAGGCACAACAAATGACGAGATAGTCCGCCTGACGGAGGACGTCCTCGAGGGAAAGCATCTGGACTCCCAGTGGGGCCACGGCTGCCGCGGGGGTATGGGGATCGTAGCCGACAAATCTTAGGTCCAGATTCTGGCAAACTCGAAAAACCTCTTGCCCGATGTTGCCCACTCCGATGACCCCCAGGGTGCGGCCGGCAAGCCCCTGGCCCATATGATGGAGCCTTTGATTCCAATTCCCGGTGCGGGTTAACTGATCCTTGATCAACAGCCGGTGACTCAATGAGAGGAGGAAGGTGAGTGCTGAAATCGCGACGGGACGTCGAACGGCATTAGGGGTGATGGTGAGTAGCGTGCCGTTCTGGCTACAAGCCGCGACGTCGACGCTGTCGAAGCCGACTCCGAACCGCGCGACCACTCTGAGCTGGTCGTTGCCGACGAGGCTGGCGGCCGTGAGACGGGGGGAAAGGACGAGCAGGCCGTGGTAGTCGCGCACCTGCTCGGCTGTCAGTTCCCGGGCGTCCTCCTCAAGGTAATCGAAAGAGACGTTTTCAGCGTTTTCGAGTAACGAAAGGCCGATGTCTCCATAGCCACTGGTTCCATTCTCCAAAAGAAAATCGCGAGTAATTCCTACTTTAAACGGGGCGCTCATGATGGGTGCCACGAAAGCTAGGTTCGAGAGTGATGATCAGCAAGTTTCAAAACCGGAATATCGCTTTGGAGGAGTCAGCGGTCGGCTCAGGAGTCCTCGGCGCCGGGAGGTCGCGAGGACACCTCCTCAATCGCGTCGGCCAGGGTTTGAGTGATTCGGTTCACCTGTTTGCGCGTCATGGTGTAAATGAGTAGGATCGTAATGACGTTGCCGATGGAACGCGTCAGGACCCCTCGTCTCGCCATTGCCTGGCAGACGCGAATCCCGACTTGATTCTTGAGAGGAAATGGCGATCGGGTGGGCCGGTCTTGGACCAGCTCGATCCCGGCGACCAATCCGACCCGCCGTATGTCGCCGACCAGCGGGAGCCGCCAAAGCGGTTCGAGCGCTTGTTCAAACCAGGCTTCTAGTTTGGTTCGCCGCGCGAGGGATTGCTTTGTCCCGAGAATCCGGAGATTGGCCAGGGCGGCGGCGCTTCCCAATTGATTGCCGGTGAAGCTATGGCCGTGAAAGAAGGTGCGGAAGGAATCGTAGGGGCCGAGAAAACTGTCGAAGACTTTCTGGGTGGTGAGGGTGGCTGCCATCGGGAGATAGCCTCCGGTGAGCCCCTTGGCCAGGGCGAGAAAATCCGGTTGAACCCCCTCTTGATGTGCCGCGATGAGGGATCCGGTCCGGCCGAATCCGGTGAGCACTTCATCGGCGATAATTTGAATGCCATGGCGACGCAGGATCGCTTCCGCGCGGGCGAGATAGCCTCGGGGATGGGCAATCATGCCGGCGGCACCCTGAATGAGTGGTTCGATGATGAAGGCGGTGAACGGTTTCTTCCGGGTCTTGGCCCTGAGAACAGTTTGCTCGATTTGGTCAACGCACTCCCATTGACATTGGCGGTAATGCCTCGCATCCCCTCGGCTGGGTTGGGCGCGGTTGAACGGGCAGCGATAGCAGTAGGGGGCCATCACCCGATCGACGGAAAAACGGATCGTTTGGAAGGGTTTGTGAAAGAGCGGACTGTGACTCAGACTCATCGCGCCGACGGTATCGCCATGGTAACTGTTTTCGAGGGAGAGGTAGCGCGCCGTGGTTTGGGGGCGGGTCCGATGGATGAACTGATGGTGAAGTTTCAACGCGGCCTCCATCGCCGTCGATCCATCATCGGAGAAGAAAACCTTTTTCAAGACCGGTTGTCGCCGGCGAGGGGCGAGGGGAGTGGTGGTGGGGCGCGAGGGTTGGGGCGACCGGGCGAGCGAGACTCGCTTGACCAGTTGTTCGGCCAGTTGAGCGGCGGGCTCGTTGGCTAAACCGAGAGCCGACGAATGACTGATTCGTTTGAGCTGGCCTTCGATGGCCCGGTTGATCTGAGGATGATTGTGTCCGTGGAGGTTGGTCCAAATGGAAGCATTGGCGTCGAGATACCGACGACCGCGGTGGTCGGTTAGCACCGCTCCCCGACCGGCTCGGATGACGATGGGCTCTTCCTTGAGCCAATCCCGCATTTGCGTAAAGGGTTGCCAAACATATTGTTGATCCAAGTGAGCCGGATCGTTTGAGAGGGAGTGCGGTTTACGAGGCGATGGCATCAGGGTTTGGGCAGTGAATGGGGCAGACTGGCCCTCTTAAGGGTTTAGGGAATTGATGGCGCGAACCAGTTGGTCCACTTGCTCTGAGGTATGTTCGGATGAGAGGGTCAAGCGGAGTCGGGCTTGATCGCGCGGAACGGTTGGGTAACGAATGGCGGGAACCAGCATGCCCTCCGTCTCCAATTGAGAAGCGGATCGGAGGGCTGCCTCCGGAGAGCCGACGATGAGAGGGATAATCGGGGACACCGCCGCCGGGCTGAGTCTCAAGCCCTCGCTGAGCTCCCGGACCCTTTGCCACAGTCTCTTGGTCCGTTCTGCGCCCTGATTGCTCGTGAGGATCTGAAGAGCGGCCGCCGCTGCCGCCGCGGCTCCCGGACACGGGCTCGTCGAGAAAATAAAGGTCCTTGCTCGATTGATGAGGAGTTCTTTCAGCGCCGCCGAGCCGCAGATAAACCCTCCCGAAGCGCCGAGCGCTTTCCCGAGGGTTCCCATTTGAATCTCGACTTGGGCGCCCAGTTGGAGTTGGTCCACTCGACCACGCCGATGCTTGCCGAACATTCCGGTAGCGTGTGCTTCGTCCACCATGAGCCAGGCGCCATATTGATGCTTCAAGTCAACCATCTCGGTGAGGGGTGCGAGGTCGCCGTCCATTGAAAAAACGCTTTCCGTCACCACCAGAATCACTCCTGAGGAATCGCAACGCCGGGCCCGCTCTTCGGCTGCTTGCTTGAGAAGCATTTCCAGGTGGTCAAGGTCATTGTGCTCGAAGACCCGCACCTGGGCACCTGAGAGACGCATGCCGTCGATCAAGCAGGCATGATTCAGGCGATCACTGATCACGGTGTCCTGCCCGGACAGCAGGGTCGTCAGCGTGCCGACGGCGCTTTGATACCCGCTGACGAAGGCAAGAGCTGCTTCGGTTCCCTTGAAACGGGCAAGGGCACTTTCGAGAGCCTGGTGGGGAGGAAGCGTTCCCGAAAGGAGTCGGGATGCTCCCGAACCCGCCCCATAATCTCGGATGGCTTTGATGGCAGCTTCTTTCACAACGGGATGGTTTGCGAGGCCGAGGTAGTCGTTGGACGAAAAGGCGATCGGGTCCCTGACCGACGCGGTCGATAACACCTCCTGCGCCCGCGGAAAGAGGCGTAGCTTCCGAAGGAGACCCTCTTTTCGAATCGCTTCGAGCTGATGATGGCAGAATTCTGAAAGTGATGGCATGGCTGTCCCAAGGGTGATAAGTCGATCTGGAATCATGCCGGGCCCTCGCGCCGCACGCGAGTTTCTTGAGAGATCACACGATCTTGACTGGAGGGTTCCTCCCCATTCGATTCGAGGTTTTGCGAAGGGGCGAGCGATGCGGCTCTTGAACGGGGTGGCGTCAGGGTTTTCCCGTTGATCATCGAAAAAGTGACGGTGTCTTGAAAGTGCACCAAGTAGTCATCGGCTTGGGTTGCTGGACCGGAGTAGGGAACCGCGATCAGATCGGCAAGCGCCCCCTCCCGGAGCTCGCCGAGACGGCCCGTCTGATGGATCGCTTTGGCCCCGTTGAGGGTAGCCCACCTGAGGATCTCTTTGGGCTCGGGGGCATTCTTCTGGCCGGCCAGTTGAGCCATTTCGGCGAATAAATCCAGACGGGGCGGGCGGTTTCCTTCCGGCGAAGTGCTTGCCAGGCTGTCCGTTCCCAGGGTGAGATTCACTCCGGCTTTGTCGAGGCGTTGCCACGGGAAGGGGTGATGATCAAAGTAGGCGTGGCTTCGGGGGCAGTGCACCACCGAGCAACCGGCCCTGGAGAGGCGGTCTTCATCGCCCGTCGCCAGCCGGTTGCAATGAGCGACCAGAAGGCGAGAGGTGAGATATCCCGTCTCATCCAGCATCCCGACGGGGGAGTGGGTGCCGCAGCAGGCCGGTCGAGAGTGCGGATGGAGCCAATCAAAGAGCGCTCCCGAGGCGTTTTCGTACAGGTCAAACTCCTCGTCGGACTCGGCAACGTGGGTCGTGATGAGATGCTGGCCTTTTTCAGCTCGTTGAAGGGTCAGTTGCCGCAAGGCTTCGGTGGTTGAATAGGGGGCGTGAGGGGAGAGCCCCCACCGCTTGGTCGGATCCTGATGGTCATCGGGGAGTTGAGAAATCGCCGTGGAGATCACCTTTTCGGGAGGGAGGGTCGAATGAATGTTGATGAGTTCCAGACAGGACCAGAGTCGGAGAGGGGTCGCTTTCCATGCATCGGGGAGAAGCTGGGGAAGGGATTCAATGTTGACGACCGAGGTCGTCCCGCTGCCTTCGAGCATGCGTGCGCCCCTCGCCCAGGATGATGCAAATTGGCTCTCGTTCCAGTTGGCTTTGAGAGCGATCATGGCCCTGATCCAGTCAGTAAACGGTTTTTGTGAGGGAAGCAAACCTGCCATGTCGGTGTAATCGAAATGGCAGTGGCAGTTGATCAGTCCCGGAAGGAGAATGCTTTCCCCGAGATCGCGAACGGTAGCGCCGTCCCCAGGGGGAAGTGCGACCGATGATCCCACCGCCGTGATCCGGGAGCCCTCGATCACGACGACACCGTTGTCGATCGGGGGACGGCTGATGGGGATAACGAGGCGAGACCGCAGAATCAGGGTCGACATGGAGAGGCCGCCAGTTTCAGGTCGTTTGGGCGAAATGGATGGCAGCAAGTGAAGCTCGAGAAGAGCTTGAGGATCGGCATCGCTGATGTGGTTTCCAGGGGTGGCGAGCGGCGTTGTCCTGGTCGCCGTGGGGGGAGTTCACTTGGGATGACTCAATCAGGTTTAGGATTCCTGAACCAGGCGCTTTCGCTTGGCTGGTTCACTGGTCCGCTTGGCCTTTTTCTTACTATGCTGTTTGCGGATCTGCTGCTCGATTTTCTTGGTGACGAGATCGATGGCGGCGTAGAGATCGTTTTCAGAGTCCTCGGCGTAAAGATCCGGACCCCGGACCCCGAGCCGAATGGAACACTTGAACTGTTTTTCGGGCGATTTGGTGTTGTCGTGTTCGAGGCTCACCCGGGCATCGACAGCCCAGCGATCAAAATGCTCCAGTTTGTCAATTCGGCTGAGAATGTGATCTTCGATGGCCTTGGTCAATTTGACATTGTGGGTCGTTAGCACAAACTTCATGGCTCCCAATCATGGAGCGGGTGTCGAACGAATTCCAGCGAAGAATACAAGGCTTCGGAGGCCTTGACTCCGAGGCGCTTGATGCTCGGTGTGATGGGTTGTTTTTGCGGTTGCTTTGAGAAAGACGAGGTGTCAGCGTTGGGCCGTTCCTCCTCTCATTTGAACTAATCGCCTGTCTTGCTGTCTCAAGGTGAGAGACCTTTAGGAAAGGATTGTTTTAGCAGAGGACCCTGAGAGGGTTCAGGGAGGACGAGCGGAAATCATGTATCGAGTGTTGTTTGTATGTATGGGGAATATCTGCCGGTCCCCGGCAGCGGAAGGTGTCTTTCGTCA
>MDTE01095130.1_pt1 | contig 10144 bp, 16 predicted proteins | sample 811231 | NCBI WGS metagenome assembly MDTE01 (sample SAMN05326651, study PRJNA326480) | marine metagenome | isolation source: seawater | place: Indian Ocean: Red Sea | collected 2010 | reverse complement strand
GATCATCTTAGGTGTAATTTTTTTATATAAACGAAATCTCGAAGTTACGAGGCGCCGTGAACGATCCCGTAGGTGAGACAATCATCAAAGTTCAAGTAAATATCCTTGCGCATGAACTCGTCCAGCGTCTCTTTGGGGATCTCGGTCTCGGATTTGTAGATCCCTTTGATCGTTTTCATGATTTTTTTGCATGTTTTCATCTCATCCTTGAGCTCGTGATACTTTCCAAAGAATCCAGTGGAAAGTTGGTGAATCAACACGAACGAGTGTCGACTCATGAGTCGTTTCTTACCCCCTAGAAGTAGAAACGTGGCGGCGCTACAACAATTACCCTCAGCTATGCACGTCACGTTGACCCGTGCAGATCTGAGTGTATCCATGGCACTCAATCCGGAGAACACATCCCCTCCTTCACTATGAATATGAACCTGGATAGTAGGTGTATACCCAGGAAGTTCGATAGCCTTTTTGAGTAGATCGACCTCCAGTTTCCTAAACTCTTCCAAAAACGTTAGGATGCTCTCACGTTCGATGGCTCCATAGTAGTAAATATCACACCCGACCACACGGACAATATCGTCGCCGGAAGTCTCGTCTTCACTGTCAGAGCTACTCATTGATTATACTGCGCAGTTTCTTTTTAACTTTTGCAACTTCGGATGGTTTCAATTTGTTCCCGAGCGCGAGATGATTCATGATGTCAAAATCGAGAGGTGTGAGTTTATATTCGATTAAAGGATCTAGATTCCCAGCAATCGCGTATTGTCGTATGAGTCCCAGCTCTTCTATAGCCAGTTTTGTTGTGTGCCGCCCTTGTATGTTTTTAAGTTTATTGTACCGCATCTTATAGTTACCATACTTTGTCCATGTACTACCGGGTTGGATTTTATCGGGTTTCAGCGGTTCTCCAAGGTTATACTTGGGTATGGCCATTCCAGTCGCCACGTAGTATGGCATGTAGTTCCATTCACCTTTGTACATCACGGAATCGTAGATGTCCGCGAGAGATAAAGAATCTGCGATGGGTACAATATTGGAGTTTTTCGAATGCATGTAATTTCCGTGGATAACATCCACCACGTGACCGTGTTCATGGACAGTTTGGTTCGTGTCAAAACTCCCACCTTTATGACACAAAATGTCGACTACTATATCTTTTGACGTCTTAAATACATCCTTTTCATCGGAAAAGTTCATATAGTCGTAAAAATTGCGTATATTCCCTTCACACTTATCAGCGGCGAACCTGGCTCTAGGATTCCCGCACTCTAAAGAAAATATCTCATCCGCGGAACGTTTCGGTACGATGATGAGTTTGAAATTTGGTAACATGTGAATACACGTAGAAGTCACGACGACTGACCCTTTAGTGATCTTCTCATTCGAGTCGGATATTTTGTCTATGATTTGCTTATGACCGTACACACTCGAATCGTACCCATCTATTAACACGTGATGCGACGTGTCTCCTATCAAGTTCAGGAAGGTACTCTTCTTTTGAAAGAGTTCGGAGTGTAACTCGATCGTGTTATTTGCGTTAAGTAAACAGTCTACTATAAACGTCTTTCCGGAACCGGTAGGACCGCATATGAACACATTCTCTCCTCGAGCCAAAAATTTTTCCAACAGGGAAATTTCTTTTTCATGGAGCGTCGGCGGTCGCTCCTTTTTTTGTGGGATTATTTTAATGAAGGAGTCCATCACTGATGAGTTCACTGATCAAGCTTTAGATATTTTTTTGGAAAGTGATACACTTCAGACAAGGATTGTAGAACCAATCAAAAGAAAGGTTTTTCCTTATTTGATATGTATCGGTCTCTTTAATCTGATACTATTCATAATGCTAGCGTATGTAGCTAGGAAGATTTCGGCTCCTCGATGACCACTTCGAATTCCGATTTCGGAGTAACGTCACCCGTTCGTATAGCTCCAAGCTCCTTTTTTAACTCATCACGCATTTCGTCTTCCGAGATAAACATATCGATAGGCTGGATATGCATGATCTCGGGCTTGAAGAACTCGGAATCGTCGGGGAACTGCTTCTCGAATGCCTGAATGATAGCATAGGGAAGGGGTGGTGACTGCTCGATGAGCCTGTCGTACTCGGCTCTGCACGTCTCTATCATCGTAGAACCGTCACACGAACGTTCTTGGATGGGGAGAGAAAGCTCTAACCGAATTGTGCGCGAAAGCTTACCGTATTGCAGTGACGCAACTCTGCATCCTTCCATCATTTCATTAATTTTTAAAAATTGCATTATAGTCGCTATGATCCCTGCGATCAGGTTAAGACCACCAATTATAGCCGGTGCAGAACTTCTCATATTAGGAGGGAACGATTGTTGTGCAAAGTTAGCCGTACCCGTGATCGTCGATAACACGATGACTGGTAAAGTAAAACGCATACTCTGTTTCTTGAATACGAGATACGCGTGGTTATGCATGTACCTGTAACAGGCTGACGCCTCACCCCACGTTTTCAAAATCTTTTCCTGTGAAGGATGCCATATCCGCTTCACCTTTTCTTTGGGTTGGGCCTTTTTCTTTTCTTTGTCCATACTAATAGAGATGAATATTATATTTTTCATCCACGTCCTTCTCTTCCTCGTGATGATAGTGATACCATTTACCGCGGATGAAGTGATCCTGTCTCTTTACTCGCTTCTCATACCTTTTCTGTTTTTTCACTGGGCGACGAACGATGATACGTGCGCTCTCACAGAGATTGAGATGAAACTCACCGGTAATAAGAAGGAGGACACATTCTTCGGACGTTTGGTAGGACCGATCTATAAACTCGATAACACCACATCAGGTCTCATTCCTAAATTTTTGTTCCTCGGTTTATGGTTATTCGTCCAGCATAAATTAAAGAGAATACCATACGCAGAACGTGTCGACCTTTCGGGATTCTTTTCTAAGTTATATAAATGAAGAAAGGGAAGTCTAACACACCCGCCTTACTGATAATGTTGGTACTCGTCGCCATCATTTTTTATCTCATCACGCGGTTACAGGATCCCAAGGTTGTCAAGGTTCCCGTACCGACACCCATGGTTCCCCCGCGTCGGATCACGAGTATTCGTCGATCGCCCGAATATAGAGACCCCCCAGTCAAGTTGTATAAGCCTGGTGACGTACAACAAATGGGCGTTTTATTAGGAGAAAACGAGGAGACTCTCCCCTTATATGGAAAAGAGGTGAGAGGGCGCCGCGATCAATACCATTATTACACATCGACACCTGGGAATCAGATTTACTCTATTCCCGTGACCGTCGGTGACCGCGATTGTATGGATGATTTAGGATGCAGGGAGTTGTATGGAAACGAAACCGTGAATGTCTTGGGTAAGGCGGCCCCTTATCAGGCTAAGCTTTATAGGACTGACCACTTTTTTTAATCTCGGTATATATAAATGGTTGACATAAGAACAAAAGCCCGAAGAAAGGGGATCCGTTTAACGAGAGACAGCCAAGGTAAACGCGTGAAAAAGACAAATGAAGCTTTACGAAAGGAGATTAACTTACACAATTTAGCAGTCATGAAAAATCGCGTAACTCAAGCTGCCGCTACTATGCGCACGTGTCGTCAACTCGTTAAGAATCGATGCACGTGTGCCACGAAGAAAATGAGTCCGGTGCGCGCTCCTCCCCCTCCTCCGCCTCCTCGGCGTATGCCGACTCCCATCGGACGTCCCGCGATGCCTAGAAACTTGTTGACACAACTTCAACGGAACTTAAACCGTCGCGGTCTTAGACAAATCGCAAACCGAAACGCGAGGACATCAGTCGCTTAGCTCCAGTCATACTCGGTTTAGACCATAATAACCATCTAGACCAGAACCCAGCTGTTTTTAAACCAGCTTTAGACCACGTTTCACCCATACGTCCATGGCGTGCGAGATATCTCTTCATACGCGATGGATCTTTATGGATCGTATAATCAGAATAACCCGCGCCCCCAAAATCTACATGTGAACCATCTTCGAAAGTAACTCTGTATTTCTTCTCGGGATTAGGACTCTTTCTGAGCGTTACCTTCATTATTATACGTGAAGAAAATTTTGCGTTTTCTTTTCGTGTCTATACTATATGCCCACGTACGTTTGGATACTCATCACACTTTGGGTACTGTTTATTTTAGCTGGAAGCTCTATGCGCGATCCGGCCAATAAGTATGATTACCCTTCGATACCCATAGAAAAGCTCGATGTGTACACGACGCCCGTAGATATCAAGAAAGAGCGCGCGCGTCAGGAAGAGGTCAAGAAACCGAAGAAACCTGAATACACTTTCAGCCCAGATTCCTATGACCGGTTTGCCACTTTTTAATGTAGATGAATATTAACATGCAAATAGCTGTGATAGGTACGGGTCTATTGGGACTCGCTGTCTTGGGTTCTATAGCTAATACGTTTAACCCCCGTGCGGAAATGACTCGCGCTCCTTCTATGCCTTTAATAGACGGCGAGCCGACTCAGGATTCCGATTCTGATTCTGATGTCAATGAAAATATGATAATGTCGGCGATACAACATAGACGCGAATATCCTACATTAAGCCATGCACCAAGTGATTATTTTCCCGCAGAAGATATTAGCAAAGATAAAACACTGCGTATAAAATTTATAAATTTACTAGACAAACGTGTTAAATTCACAATACACCCCGTCACATGGTCGAGATGGTTTTTGAGTGCTTTTAAATGTATGATACCCACTCCCGTTGGTAGCATCGGTGTAGAAGGTGACGTAGAGAAGGAGACCGTGAAAAATAATGAAGTCCGATTAGCACCCATTTCAAAACTGAAAAGGCGTCTACCTGATATTTGTGAGTTCCCTATACCATGTAAAAAAGTCTACGTTTCGATGTATGTAGATGGGTTACCGGTATTTGTAGATCGCAAAATGAAAGCGTTCGATACGTTTATTTGTAGATCCCATACAGGAGTTCGTGCATAAAGAATAAACACACTTTGTAAATAATATGGATCAAGAAATCACCAATCTTATCAATCAGCTTCATGATCTTCGTGAAGATTGGCACATGATCGAAGACGAACACAAAATTCATTTGGAGGATATTCGACAGGTCTCCCGAGAGGCACAGGCTTTGAAGGTCATGCTCGGTCTCTCGTGGGTTATTAATGGCATCGTCGCATGGATGTTTATGGACACGTCATCGAGTGTGACAATTGAACCTACAGTACTGTTTAATCATACATAAAGAACATGTACTACATAATTATAAATGAACAAGAAGAAGGACGACAGCGGTCCCAGGCTTTCTTTCGCCGAACTTGAAAAATTCCGTGCAGAGTCCCGAAAGGCTGCAGTGATTAAAGCTCTCCAGGGAGAAAAGGTCCGATACAAGTCTTCCAGTAACCCCGAAAAGTTCAAAGCGTTTCTCGAAAACCGCCTCGAACTATGGGACTCTCTTAAATCGAACGTGGTTGAGAACGGACGATTGAAGAAAGGGTTTACGAACAGATACCATGAGAAGATGTACGAGAAGACCAAGGAGATCATACAGAATCTACCCTGTTAAGTTCGTCATCTTGATAAGACATGTCCTTACTTTTCCTTCTCTGTGTTATATTTGAAAAAGCCCCTAACCAACGACTGACAGCTCGTTTTGAAGCGATAACAGAATTTGTTTCATCGTTCACAACGATACTGAGTCCATTACACACATCTGGTTTGTTGGGTTTATCTGGAAACTGATACTGAAATGCTTCTATAGAAACCGATGGAATATCCGGCGCCTCGTCCAACAGTCGATCATATTCTTCCCTGCACTTCATCATGAACTCCACCACGGGAACCCGATGTTTCACGTCCAATGATAACTCCATATCTATATTCCTATAGAACTTCGACCATTGTACACACATGGCAGAATGTGCCTCTGATAAACTTAAAGCTTGACTGAATTTGGATATGCTCGTCAAAATTCCCGCCAAAACATTAAGGAAGGCAAAGAAATATTGGATGATCATTATACGAGTTTTCGTCTCACTACTTACTCCATCATTACCACTGGGGTTTAAAACGGCAAAACCACCCACACCCGTAATAGAAGCTATCACGATAGACGGATACGCGAGCCAGTCATTCTGTTTTTTATAAAAAAGACGAGAGTGGTTATGTAGCCAGCGATACCCCGCCCCCTTTTCGGCCCATCGAACTAATAATTTTTCTTGTTTTTCGCACCACAAACAACTTACTTGTTCATCTAATGAAGTTTTGTCAGACATGGCCTGTGCTTATGTTATGCTCAGATTATTCTGAAATTCTTGGGCAGTTGAACGCGCTAATTTATCGACGAGTTCATTCTGATAATTTCCATTATGTGCCTTTACCCAACGCCATTCTACAATTTTTATAGACTGAACCACGGTATCCAAAGTTTTCCACAATTCCTTATTTTTTACATGACTTCCGGAGGCTGTCATCCATCCGTTACGTTTCCAGTTCTTGATCCACGAAGTGATACCATTCTTCGTATAATTGCTATCCGTAAAAATACGCACTTGGTCTATACCACGCTTTTTACACTCCTGCAATCCTTTAATGATTGCAGTCATCTCCATAATATTATTTGTCGTCTCACGAGATCCACCGGTCAACCTGAAATCAGATGAAATCACACCCCACCCTCCGGGTCCAGGGTTTCCCAAGCAGCTTCCATCTGTGTATATCTCAAACATACTCTTACTTAGTGTCTATCTTTTATATTGTTAGGGATAGGAGGATATTCCGATGCCTTCTTAGGTGTTTTGCAAATCGTATCGCCACAATGGTCTCGATTTTGATACACAGAATTTATAGATGCCGACATTTCACTACAATTCTTGAGCGACCATCGACCAAGCATCGGTTTTTCTACTCTTAACAAGATATCAAAGATTTTTTTAATCATAGGTTATACGTGCGTTTTTCTTTTATACTTCAATAAGTGTGTGTTGTCCAAAATAATTGCGTTGCGCCATAAGAAAAGCCATAGATGTTTTTTGTTGGTGAATAAAATCATACTGGTTAATCGCGGCATGAACGGCCGGACAGGGAACACCCGCGGTCATGCAATGTAAAGCAAAAATGCGTGCATCTAGAATATGTTTGTCCATGATCGTATGAAGGTCGTTCCCGATAAGCGGACACTCGATGATAGTACCCCTAGACCATGCGTTTACCACATCTACTCTAGAGGCATTCCTCGTGTCCATCAAACTATATCCTTCTAGAAGCGAAGCAGCAAACGTAAATCGCAGTGTATTCATGGCGATAGAAGGTTTAAATGAAGCAGTTGCACTTTGTGTCGTACGAACAGACTTGACATATTTACTAGTGATTCGAGTGTTCACCGCAGAATTAATCACGGGTGTAGGAATTTCATATTCCAAACCAATCTGAGAGCACCAGAGTCCCGTACTGTTCATTTCAGCAACATCAGAGATCTTCTTCATATCATAGTTCTCAAGCACCTTCAACGCGGATCGCACGATGTATCCATCCATATCAGTACCGATAGCTTGTTCCAAGCTCTTTTGCATACGATCGTCATCATGATCACAATAGGCATATAGATCAGCCACAGCTTGCAGCATACCATATTCAACTCCGTTATGAACCATCTTCGTAAAATGTCCAATTCCATAGTCCTCACCCATGTAGGTATGTCTCTTAGCGATCTTAGATAGGAATGGTTTGTTCATCTCATAAGCACACCTAGTACCCCCTAGCATGAGAGCGGGTCCCTGACGAGCGCCTTCGGCTCCACCCGAAAGCCCTGTACCCAAATAGTTTACTTTGTGAGCCTTACATCTAGACCCCCGAGTTCTCGACACTCTGTAATGTTCGTTTGAACAGTCTATGATCGTATCACTGGGTTTCAAATGTTTGAGCAAAACCCTAACAGTGTCGTCGGTCGCCTGGCCATGAGGAAGAGCTGTAAAAATGACACGTGGCCACTTCATAGCATCTACCATCTCATCAATGGATTCGTGACCATATACATTTTCGGATTGTTCTTCGAGTGCAACAACTTTAGAATGTGTCTTGTTAAACACGTGCAGCTTCTCCTTCTCTTGAATGTTCAGAGCAAGATTTTTTCCGATAGAACCCAATCCGATTACGCCGATAGAACTCGTCATCGTAATCTATATTGTACGGATTTATTTAAGTTGCTTAAAACTTATCATACTATAGAAGATAGATGCGTCCTGTAATGAGTTTATCTGTACCGCGCATTTTCCGCGCACCGAATATTAAGGTGGAGAATTCGGAACAGCCTGAATACAAACCCAGGTCGTATAGTCAGTTTATCAAAGGTCTCGAGAAGAAGGAACTTCCACAGGTACTCGTGCGACCCGCGAAGAATCAAGCCGTCTTCATGGAAGAGAATGGAGATTATGGTGACGTGGCCATCGTACAATCTGAGATGTTTTGGGAGAAACTACTCGACAGTGGTGCAAATGTAAACATAGACACCACACAGCCACAGAATCTCGCTGAAAACGTGATCGTAGGGTTTTTTATCCTGTATGCCTTTGCCATGTTTCGCGCCTTTTTTGGAAACAAAGATGGTGGGGGGATGGGTATACCCAATCCCTTTCTTAAAACAGCAGACTTTGCTATGGAAGAGAATGTAGAAACGCGCTTCACTGACGTTGAAGGTATCGATTCCGCTAAGTATGAACTGGAAGAGATTGTAGACTTTCTCAAGAATCCACTGCGGTATTCGGGTAGTGGGGCTAAGATTCCTCGCGGCGCTCTTCTTTCGGGATCACCCGGAACCGGTAAAACACTTCTCGCTCGAGCTATCGCGGGTGAATCGAGCGTCCCTTTCATTCAGTGTTCGGCAGCGAGCTTTGTTGAGATGTTCGTAGGTGTAGGCGCTAAACGTGTACGGGAGCTCTTTGAACAGGCGCGAGAGAACCAACCCTGTATCGTTTTCATCGATGAGATCGATGCTGTGGGTAAGAAGCGTGCAGCTGGACCCATGCCCGGTAACGATGAACGTGAGCAGACGATCAACCAACTTCTTACTGAGATGGATGGATTTGATGAAAATGTGGGTATTGTCGTCATCGCAGCTACTAACAGGAGCGACATTCTAGATGAAGCCCTTCTTCGCCCGGGTAGGTTCGACCGTAAGATTCAAGTCGCTTTGCCTAGTGTCAGGGGTCGTAAAAAGATTCTCGGAGTTCACGCTCGAGGTAAGAAGCTCGATAAGAACGTGAGCCTTGGAAATCTCGCGAGACAAACCACGGGGTTTTCGGGTGCTGAACTCGCCAATCTGTTAAACGAGTGTGCGATTCGTGCTGTGAGAGATGGAGATGGTACTATCACCGAGGCTATCGTGGATGATGTGTATCAGAGACTGATCATAGGGGCAAAGGGTGATACGGTTTTCACCGGTCACAAGAAAGATGTTATCGCTTTCCACGAGGCGGGACACGCAATCACGGGTGCAGTCATTCCCGGTTACGATCGCGTGCGTAAAGTTTCTATCATTCCTAGGGGTGCAGCCGGTGGCGTGACCTTCTTCCAGCCTTCGGAAGAGGATGCAGAATCTGCCCTGTACACGAAGCGGTATCTCAAGAATCAAATGATCGTGGCTCTAGGTGGACGTGCAGCTGAAGAGCTCATCTTTGGACCTGATAACATCACTACGGGAGCCTCTTCTGACTACGCACAAGTGTACAAAATCGCACGGGAAATGGTCACCACGTATGGACTAGGTGACAACAACTTCGATTATCGAAACCTGTCACCCGCGGCTTCACTGATTGTCGACAAGGAGATTAACGATCTCGTAGATGAGTGTTACAAGCGCTCGAAGGAGCTTTTGTCTATTAACATGCTTGAACTTAAACAATTGAAAAATAAGCTTATCGAAGATGAACTTGTAGATGGGTCATGGGTGTATGAACTGTTTGGGGGTGAAATTTCGTGTAACAGTGTAGACAAGTGGGATGATGAAAATGTTTCGTGTACGTTCGATTGAATCCGACCGGTCGGACACCTTGTGAAATTAAGACCAAAAAAAAAGCGTTACAAAAACGAGGGGGAGTCAAAAAGTAAAGAACCTTCATTTTTAAAAAGTGTGTACGAACAACTTTTAAAAGTGAATTTTTTGATAT
>MDTE01198628.1_pt1 | contig 10145 bp, 6 predicted proteins | sample 811231 | NCBI WGS metagenome assembly MDTE01 (sample SAMN05326651, study PRJNA326480) | marine metagenome | isolation source: seawater | place: Indian Ocean: Red Sea | collected 2010 | reverse complement strand
GGGCCGCCGGTGGTTCCACTGATGGGCGTACGAACGTCTCGACTACGAGTGCGTGTGGGGGGGTGCGGTCGAGACGATCCATGTCCACCCGTCTCTCCTCGGACACACGATACATACTCGAGTCCACATACACGGTATGGACACACAAAGAGAGAGAGAGACATATATCCGCCACCACCGCGTGGCGCGACCGAACGGTCGAAATTTGGCACCACACGTCGACGCGCGCGCGCGCGACGACGACGAACGCGGGATGACGCGACGCGGTCCGTCGGTGGACGATGAACTCGGTGAACTCAGGGTGCGCGACGCGACCGCGACGGCGCGAAATAGACAAAGAGAGACGATGCGTTCCCACGGCATCGTGTGACCGTTCGTTTTATCGCGCGCGAGGATGACGATCGATTCGCGCGTTATTCTCGACGGTGACGCGTGGGATTTCGCGCGTGGGATGGAGAGGATTCGATTCGTTTCGTTTACGCGCGCGTGGGACTGACGCGACGTCGACACGTCGAACGTAGGGATTCTCGGCGTCGCTGCTCGAAAAGCTCGACGCCGCGCGCGCGGCGGGGAAATTCGGCGAAGCGGAGATCGCGCTGCTCAAGGAGAAACTGTCCATCGTCGTCGGTGCGTTTCAGAGCGAACGTGGACGACGAGAGCGCGAGTTGGAGGCGCTGGGAAGCGCGGCGAGTGTGGAATTGTGTGAACGGGAGTACGCGCTGTCGAGCGCGCGCTTGGAACTGTGCGAGGCGAGACGGTTGATTAAGATTTTAGAGGCGCGAGAGGAGAGCGCGCGGGATGATTTGGACGAAGCGTTGACCGGAAATGAGGTGCTCAAGGCGCAGTTGATGGATGAGCACGAACGGGCGGAGATGATGGGACGGGAGACGGGTCAGTTGAGGGACGCGCTGCGAGACGCGCGCGCGGCGTTGGAGCGCGCCGCCGAGCGAGAGGAGGAACGCGAGGCGATGAAGACGACGATCGAGGCGGAGGACGTGGAGATGCGCGTGAAGCGCGAGGCGATGAACGCGCGATTGGCGCGATTGGAGGAAAAAATCGTCGATTCGAGAGAGGAGAATACAGAGTTGAACAAGAGGTTGCGAGCCGTCGAGGGGGAAAATTCCGAATTGCAACGCGCGGTGGCGGAACGCGACGGCGCACAAAACTTTCTGAAGTCGCAGCTCGCGGATTGGAATCAACGTCTGTACGCGAGAGCTGACGGTGTGGAGTCGGAGGTGGTCGATGGAACGACGACATCGTACGCGAGCGAGTCGTCGGCGGAGCTTCGATCGCGACTGGATCACGTGGAGATTGAACTCGGCGCGAAAACCGGCGCCGTCGTGGCGCTCGAACGTCGCGTGAAAGAGCAAGATAAGGCGCTCGAACGCGCGCGAGCGGAGCTCGAAAAGATGCGCGAAAAGTTACTCGCGCGCGACGACGAGGCGTTCGAGCGCGACCTCGCGGCGCGCTCGCGCGGTCGCGACCGCTCCAAGTACGCCGCCGCCGCCGAGCACACGGCAGCCGAGGTTATGGAAACGTTGCGCAAGTCTCGCGAGCGACAGGCGGAAAAGCGCGGTCGTGACGCGCGCGCGTCTCGCCGCGCCGGTGGACGCTCGACGAAGGGTGCGCAGAGTCGCGTGGCGGAGCGTTCGGTCGCGAAGAAGCGCGCGCCGCCATCCTCCGTCGCAATCGACGCGAGCGCGCCGTACCAACCGCCCACCGCGAACGACGACAACGACGACGAATACGTCGACGACGACGACAAGGATGACGAAAACGACAGTGAATACGAAGAGGTCGACGTGCCGATCAAGCGCGCGAGCAAATTCCCGTCGAAGAAGAAGAAGAAGTCCATCGCGCCGACGACAGCCAAGGAAAACGCCGCCGAGGACGCCGCGCCCGCCAATGATGGTCCGCGCATGCCCCTCGGGATGCTTCAGATGCCCACGCTCGGTGCGAAGAAAAACAAAGGAGTCGACGGCGAACAACAAAAGAAGCGTCGTTTGAACCGACAATCCGCCATTCCGGAGGCGTTGCCGTCTCTCATGTTCGGCGGCGCCGTCGAGCCCGCCGCGTGACCGAACGCGCGAACCATCGACGTCGCGCGGTACACAACTTTTCAATCATACAATTACATCACAATCTACCACAACCGCGCGCGATTCACCGTCTCGCGCCTTCACTCGCCCGCCCGTCGTCGTCGTCGCCGCGTAGCTTCAAACGTCCCGCGTCGTCTTCGCACGCGCATCGACGCCAATCTCGCCACCAATCCCCCGACCACGATCACGCACACCGCGAACACGCCCACGAGCGCCTTTTTCGCCGCCGCCGCGTCTCCACCGTCCCGCCACGTCCACGCATCGAACATGAATATCGCGCGCGCGGCGTCACTCTGCCGATGTCCCCGTCGACGTCCCGACCGTCGCGCGCGCCTCTCGCGCGTCGCGGACGATCGATCGAGGGAGGTCTAGTGTCAGACGGGCGTGCGCCGCGCGATGATGTCGACCGGAAGGCTCGCGCGCGCCGGTGGATGCGGACCGCGGTCGAGTCGGCTCGCGACTTCGCGCGGCGCCGACGTTAGAATTCACTACTAGCATTACAAAAGGCACACCGCCGAATTATTATTAGTTGAAATACCAAAGCGTCGTGCCTTCGATGAGACCGAGCGTTTCCACGTTGGATTCGAGCTCGCCCTCGTGACCGGATCCTTTTCTTCGCTTGGCCACGCACACGACGACGGGTAATCCCCTCGGAGCCTTTGAAAAGTGTACGATGGGCACGGGCGATTGGTCCGGGACCTGTGAGTTGGTGTACTGACGCCCTGTTTTCCGTGGATCGATGTCGATCATCGCCGCGACTCGCGTGCGCGCCGACGAAGAAATTTCATTCATAAAGTTTTTGGCGTCGCGCCCGGCGCCCCAAACGACAAACTTTTCCCAGCTCGGCGTGGATAAGATCCGCTCCTCGAACGCCTGCGCTCGAACTTGAAGCAAACGTCGTCTGCTGCATCGAGACGACGCGCTTTGAGGACTCCAACGGTACAACAGCACGGGGTTGTGTGGATAATCGCCCGCGCGCAAAATCGACGGTAAATCGTGTTTGGAATTTTCTGCATAGTGCAACGCGAGATGCTTCTGGAAGAAGATGAGGTCTTCCGCCTCACCAGATCCGGGAAGCGCCTCGACGAATCCACCGACAGCTTGCGCAATCGATCTGGCCATGCACCACGTCGGCAAGAGGACCGTGCACTCTCGAAACTGCTCGAGGTGGAGCTCTCGCTGCGTCATCATGTTCGCCCACGCCTCGTAGTGCTCTGTCGATCCGCTCGGGTACCGCTTCCAACATCCACCGACGATGGCGGTTCGATTCGCCGCGGCGAGCGGAACTTGAAGATCGAGCCGGTTTGGCATCATGACGTCATCAGAGTCCAGGAACACGAGGATGTCGCTGCTGCTCTGTTCTATGCAACGATTTCTACAAAATCCGATGCCGCAGTTAGGAGCGTCTTCGGCGACAAAGTTGGCACTCTCGCGCCATCTGCTCCCGTTCGCGACGTACGGTAATCCAATCCTTTCGAACGTTTCTAACCACTTACGAATGGTCGCCGCGGAATCATCCGTGCTCCCGTCGTCGAAGATTGAAACTTCAATCGGACCTCTGTACGTCTGCGCACACACCGAGCTCAAGGCTTCGTCGAGCCATCGCGAAGCGTTGTGCACGGGCAAAATGATGCTCACGCTCGGTAACGACGTGTCCACAGGAGGTCGAACGGACTGATCGGTGGGTGACGTCGAAGGCAAGAAATCCAACGTGCGCTTCATCGTCGGTTTCCCGGAGACCACCTCGTTGAGAATGGGTATGCCCTCCTTGTCGAATATTTCTTGCTTTATTCGAGCCATACCGTTCGCCAATAGACGAACTTTTGAAGTCAGATTACTCGTCCCACTGTGAATCAGCCACGGATGGAGAAGTGCGACGGTGCCTGCCTTGCCACTCAATTGCTCTATGACGCCGTCGATGTCGTCTCGACTCAGCGCGTTTTCGGCGTCGCGGGCATCCATCTCGTACGATAGAGGTAATCTCCCACCGTTCGAGAGCTCGCGGACCAGCTCGATCGCCCACGAGTTCAAATCGCTGTGCACTACGCCTTTCTTTTGGCGCAAATGGGACGCGACCCATCTGTGCGAGCCCTTGATGAACGCGGTGCCGCCGCCGCCAAGCTCGCAGTCGGATAAAAATATCAAAATGATCGCCCCCTGATACGGATGTCCCTCGGGCGTTCGCACCGCGTCGGTGGCAAATCCTGGACCGATGTCCAGATGCCACCCGCGATTGAGCATGCGCCGACGATTCACCGGATGCCAAGATTTCGCCGCGTCGACGCCGCGGGTCTCCGCGCCGCCGACGACGTGATCCGATTCCACGTTTACCATATTTGCCGATCGTTCGTCCAGTAGCATCGTCGCCCTCCCTCTGACTTGTTTCTTGTTACACCCGCTTCGCGCGCTCTGCATCAACTGCGTGATGAGTTGCCACCGCTCGCCGTGTTCCGTCACCGCCGCCAAGAGCGCGGCGTCTTGCTCGGGCGTCCACGCCGACTGGTGATGCTCCTCACACTGTTTCGCCGTCCACGTCAACTCACTCGTGCTCACCATCTTCGCGATCTCATCCCAATTACTCCCATCCTCCCGCAACTTCTGCACGTCCCTGCTCATACACGCCGTCCACATCGTCGGCGTCGGCGCGCACGACCCGCTCTCGTCGCTCGTCTTTCGTCGCTTTTCGCTCTGCGCCGCCCTCGCCCTTTTCGCCCGCTCCTCCGCCAATCGCAGTTCCGCCTCCTCCGAATCCCGTTCGGGAAACGTGATCGGGCAGTACCAATGTCGAGGTTCACACGTCCCTCGCGACGCGTCCACCTCGTTCGTCTCGAGCTCCCACGCCGCTTTTCCCAGCACCGCGTCGAGCCCGGCCCCGAGCGCCGGGGAATCCAACACCGCCGCCCACGCCCGGCCCTCTCCCGGCGGCACCACCTCGATCACTCGTCGCGCGTTCCCTCGAGGCCACGTCCCCGGGTCGTCGAGATCGACGCCGCCCTCCGACGACGCGCGCGCGCTCGACCCGGACTCGGGACGAACCACCGGGTCGGCGAGCTCGCGCTGTAATTGAGAGACGATGTCGTCGACGACGTCGCGAGGGATGGCGTCGCGGACGACGACGAGGCCGTCCTCGATGAATTTTCGTCGAAGGGTCGAGCGATCGAGCATGGAGACGAGGACCGCGGCGCGTGCGCGCGCGCGGGTGAGGGAAGAGGGAAGAGGGAGAGGCGAGGGTCGGGGACGCGGGACGCGGGACGGGGGACGGGGACGGGACGGGAAGACGCGGGAGGGGACGCGCGGGATGAACACCGACGGGGGTGTGGGAATGAAAGAATGGGTGTGGTGTTACAGAGGGGCGAAGATGTGGATGCGTGCGGTCACACGGTGGTGAGAGGCTTGGACGGCGCGTCGGCGTCGGCGCGCGCGTCGGCGCGCGCGGCGAGGCGCGCGGCGAGCGGAGCGTCCATGAAGAGCTGGGTGATGTGGCACACGATGCACGGGATGGCGATGAGACCTCGGGAGCCGAAGGTGTTTTCGGGGAGGTACGCGATGACGGTCATGGCCACGGGGAGGGTCTTTTGACTGGACATCATGACGCTCGCCACGCGTTCGGGTCCCGAGAGGCGGAGCGCGCGCGTGGCGGCGTAGTTGATGCCCAAGAAGACGACGTGAATCAAGACGGCGGCGAAGATGACGGCAAATATGGTTCCGACGTTTGTGTCGATGAGTTGTTTCGCGCTTCCAGAGATGGACATCCACACGATGACGATGAGGCACGAGTTGTTGACGAGCGTGAGCTCCGCCTTGTACGTCGTCGCGAATCGCGCCACAGCTGCAAACGTCTCCCTCGCGATTTTACCGCAACAGATGGGTATAAGAATGGTAAAAATGAGCTTGACGAGCAATTTCACCGCGTTGGACGCCATACCGCTCGTCGCGCCCGTCGCGCCCAGAGACGGTCCCGCGGACACGACGGCGTTGAAATAAAACGGCACCGTGAACACCCCGATCAAATTCGTCGTCACCGTCAGCATCAACGCCAACGCCACGTTACCCTTCGCATTCCTCACCAGCGTCACCCCACTCGTCAGCGTCGTCGGCACGCAACAAAACAGCGACAATCCGTATCGAAACTCCACCGGAGTCACCGGCAGCTGCACCAGAACAAATCCGAGCAAGGGCGTGAGTCCCAGAATAGCCACCCATCCGTACGCCAGCGCCCCGCGTCCGCTCTTCAGCGCCTCCGCGATCTCTTCCGTCTTCAGCGTCGCCCCGGAGATGATAAAGATGACGACGACGCACATCGTCTGGAAGACGCCCCATCCACCGACCGCGACCGAGGCGAGCGCTTTTCCGGCGGCGGGGACGCTCAGACCGAACGTGAGGGCGAGACAGAAGCCGCAGACGAGAAAATTTGCGAGAAGAAACTTTTGTGCGCGCGCGAGCGCCGACGGTGGGGGCGCGGGCGAGGGCGACATGGCGCGAGAGGCGCCGATGTCTGACGCGCGGGAAGGGCGCGCGCGCGTCGAGCTTCGCGCGCGAGAGAGAGACGCAAGGAGGGCGACGAGGTTCGTTCGTGCGTCTAATTTGATACGAATGTGTACAAACTAAGCTATGTGTTCTAACCGTCGGCGTCACAGTCGATCGCCGCCTCGGTGTGGTTTGACGTCGGACATGTCGCGAGGGTCTCGTCCCGAGCGACCGCGCGCCGGTAAACCGGTGACGGGCTCGCGGCGCGCCTGGAAGCGGGACAGTTTCTGCGTCACGCTCAGACCCTGTAGTCTGTCCTCTCGGCCGAACGCGTGCTTGCGCACGTCGAATTTTTCGTCGTATTCGTCGAAATTGAGATCGGTGTAGTAGTAGCCGTCGTCCTCCGTCATGCACGAGACGACGGTGATGATGCCCATGGACAAGGCGCCGACGAGGGCAAAGGTGGTGAGTATGACGTACAGGATGCCGTTGACGTCGCTCAACTGTGATTTAGGAGCCCAATCGACGTAATCGTTGAAGCCGGCGACGTAATCGGGGTCGCTGTACGTCAGATTACTGAGCTTGAGCGGGGCGACGGATTCGATTAATAATCCGCACGTGGCGTTCATCTCGCCGCCTTGCATGGCGATTCTGGCAAAGCCGTTCTCCCCCCACTGCGGACCCCACGAGTTTTTAATGACGACGTACTCCAGATCGAGGTGTTTGTCGTACCCGAATCCGACGGCGACGACGGCGTGGTTGATCAGATTCGGCGAGTTGTCCCAATCCGGTTGACAGTCGTCGTACGTCAACACGCCGCCGGAATAAAATCTAAAACGCTCCCCGAGCGCGTTCACAGCCACGGAGACGGGCTGCATGTATATCGCCGATTTCAACTCGCTCCATGAATTCTCCAAGACGATGTAATCGTCGATCGACGCCGCGTGCTTGCGCGCCGTGTTCGTTCGACACGGTCCGACTTCGCTCGTCTTGAGCGTGTAGGGGTGCACGGGGTAATCGTTCGCCGACGAAATGCCCCCCTTCATCACGGCGTATTGGTACCCAGTCACCATGTTCCCACCCGTGCAGTCTTGATCGATCGGATCGCACTCCAAGAGCATCTGCGGCGACAGACTCACCTCTTCTTTCGTCCAAATGTAGTGCACGCCCTCGACGGCGGCGACGGTGGTAAACGCCCAGCACCCTCCGCACGCGCCCTGTTCCCAAACCTTACTCAGACCGCCGATCTCGCGCCAATCCCAAGATTTCGGCACGTGTTCAGAATCGAATAAATCTCCATCGGTGTTTCGACCGTGCGTCCAGATGTCGGCGTTTCGCTTGAGGAATTCCTCGTGCATTCTTTTCCAACTCTCCTTCTTTTCACGACTTCGATCGCGCTCACTCGCCGGCGTCGGCGTCAAACTCCCCGTGCTCGACTCAAACTCCTCGCGCGTGCGATCGCTCCAAATCGTCGTTCCGTATTTCACTCTGGAATCCGACAATTCATCCTCGTCTTCCTCGTACGCGTCCTCCTCGTCCTCCTCGTCCTCCGGACGATGTTTACGCGAATGTCTCCTCCCCAACAACGCCGTTCGATCCAACGCGAGCGCGACCTTCGCGTTCTCATAAAATATCTTCTCCCGCCTTCTGCTCTCATCGCACGGATACGCGCCCTCGTTCCCGCAGTACTCGCGTCGTTTGTCCCCGCGCTCGACGAACGCTTCGAAATCGTCTCGTCTCGATCCTTCGCGCCACTTTCGCGCCATCGCATCCCCGACCGAGGACTCGCGCGTCGTTGACGACGCATCCTTCGCGTCACCGCGCGCGCGGTCATCCCACGTCGCCGTCGCCGTCGTCACCTCTGAGACGTCTCCGCCATGGTGTTGAATCCCATCATCCATCCTCGCGGACGCGAACGACGACTCCGCGCGCGCGAACGCGCACGCCGACGCGCACGCGCACGCGCACATCAGCGCTTTTCTCGCGCGTCTCCTCGCGCGTCGACGCATCGCGCCGATGCGTCCGCCTGTGCCGACGCGTCGTCGCGCGCGCGCGGGAACGTCGACGAGGGACGCATCCACGGGTCATGACTCGTCAGTATATAACGGGTCGTGACTCAACACAGAGTCCCTACGCGTCTCGAGGGGAACGGCCGACGATTCGTCTTCGTCGCGACTTCCACGCGCGCCGTCGCTCGCGTCGCGCGCTCGATGGGGTTCTGGGACAGTCCGATTCGCGCGCCCGTCTCGCGCGCGCGCGCGTCGTGGCTCACGCGCGCGCTCGAGCGCGCGACGGCTTCGACGACGACGACGGCGACGACGACGACGCGATCGACGTCGGACGAGGCCGAGGCGTCGGACGAGGCGATGGCGAGAGAGAAGGACGCGAACGCGGTCGAGGAGGAGCTGAGACATTTGCGTCGACACGTCGACGCGCTCTCGCGGGCGTGCGCGGACGCGGAGGCGAAGGCGGAGAGGGGGGCCGAGGACGCGGCGACGCGCGAGGCGATTCTGCGAGAGAACGAGACGCTGCGAGGGATCGATGCGGAGAGGGATCGAGCGGAGACGCGGGCGAAGGCTGCGGAGGCGCGCGCGAACGCGGCGAGAGACGCGCTGGTGAACGGTAAGCTTCGACACGAGGAGGCGTTGAAGAGGGCGTATCGGGAGCGAGACGAGAGCGCGGAGCGAATGAAGATCGAGGCGGAGAAAATGCAGTCCGAGTGCGTGTGCGCGCACGCGCGAGTGCGCGCGTTGGAGGAGAAGAATGCGAGTTTGGTGACGGAGAATGAGGCGTTGGAGGGCGATTTGCGCGAGTACCGCGCAGAGGTGGAACACCTCGACGAAATCATCGCGCAGGCCGAGGACGATTTGGCGAGAGTGCTCGCGGAGAAGCAGAGTCTCGAGCGCGAACTCGCGGCGAAGAGCGCGGCGAGCATTAAGAATCTCATCAAGTCGCCGTTTTCGCCTCTGACGACGTCGGCGGCCGGAACGCCGCGACTCGCGGCAGCCATGCGATGGATCGAGGATACCATCGCGACGCCCATTCGATCGCCTTTCGCCGATCTCAAACAGACCTCGGATGCGCCCGAAGTCGCCGAGACGGTCGTTCCCGCGTCCGCGACCAAGCGCGCGGTGTCTGTCGGGAAATCGCGTCTCCGCCTCGGCGCGAGCCCGCTCCCGAAGACGCCCGGCGCCGCGTGCGAAGATTCCGCCGAAGACGCGGGCGCGTACGACACCGACTGTGAGAGCGTCGGCGGTGCGTCGCCTTTACCGCTCGTTGAGCCCGTCATCGAGCCTGTCGTCGTACCGGTGAAGGAGTCCCGTCGGTGGCGTTTCGGATTCGCCAAAGTGCCCGAGTCTCGCATGTACGGCGTCCCGCTCGATCGCGTCGGTAGTCTCCGTCTTCGCATCGTCGGCGAGGTGTCGCTCGTCAATCTTGTCGCGTGATGTGTCGTCTGTCGAGCGCGCGCGCGTGTATGTAATAACGCCACCTTTTCAACTGTATCCGATTCTAAACGCGCACGGTTCGCGGAACGATGGGAAGAGATGACGCGGACGGTTCGCGGAACGACGGGAAGAG
>MDTE01102789.1_pt1 | contig 10145 bp, 8 predicted proteins | sample 811231 | NCBI WGS metagenome assembly MDTE01 (sample SAMN05326651, study PRJNA326480) | marine metagenome | isolation source: seawater | place: Indian Ocean: Red Sea | collected 2010 | reverse complement strand
TAAGGCGCGCGACCTGAGTCCCCTGTCCGGCCCCCGGTGCGTCTGGCGATGGCTTGCCCGCGTTGTTCCCCTGTGCTGCCTGGTCGCATTCGGGTCCTCGCTACCGACGCGCGCGGCCGAGCCCGAACCCGATTGCGGGGGCAACTTCGAACCCGCGCCGCATGGCTACGACTTTCCTTCCGTTGCACTGCCCGACAAGGAATCGGCAGCGCGGGTCCGGCAGGTGCACGTCACCCGTCTGCCGGTATTCGATGAGACGAACCCCGCAGAAGACAACGCGCTGTTCCGCTGGGGCAATCGCCTGCACCCGATGACGCGCGAGCGGGTCATCCGCCGCCTGCTCCTGTTCGAAGACGGTGTCCCCTGGGAACCCCGCCTCGTGGAAGAGTCCGCACGGCTGCTGCGGACACAACGCTACCTCTACGACGCAGACATACGCGTCGTCGCAAGGTGCCGGGACTCGGTCGATGTCGAGGTTGTCACGCGCGACGTCTGGTCCTTCGCGCCCGAAGTCTCCTTCGACAGGGCCGGCGGCGAAAACACCCTGCAGGTGGGACTCCGCGACTCCAACTTCCTGGGGACCGGGCGCCTTTTCTCCCTGGCTCGCAAGCAGGACGTCGACCGCGACTCGACGCGATTCGTTTTCCGGGACAGGAACATCGCCGGTACGAGGCTGTCCACCCGTATCGCCGCTGTCGACAGCAACGACGGTTACAACTATTTCGCAAGTCTCGGGCAGCCCTTCTACGCACTCGACACGCGCCGCGCGTGGAACCTGCATTTCCGCCGCGGCGAACAGGAAGACACGCAGTACTTCCGGACGGATGAAATCTCGCGCGTCCGGCGAAACTTCGAAGACGCCAGCATGAGCATCGGTTGGTCAGACGGGCTTGAATCCGGAGTCGCGACACGCTGGACCGTGGGGCTGCGCCATCAGCACAGGAGGTTCGAGACGCTGCCGGGCATCCCGCGCCCGGGCCAACTCCCGCAGGGGCGGGAGGTGAACTACCCCTTTGTCCTCTTCGAGCGCATCGAGGACGACTACTCGGTTGAGCACAATCTGGACCAGATCTATCGCACGGAAGACCTGCACCTCGGGCGCCGCGTCTATGCCCGGTTCGGGTATGCCCCGGGCGCCTGGGGCGACGGCCAATCCCGACTCGTAGCCGATGGCTTTGCGCGGAATACCCTCGTCGCAAGTGGGCGCACACTGGTTCGCCACGGCATCGAGTGGCAGGGGTTCTTCAATCGCTCACGAGGCAGGCCGGAAGATGCCATCGTCGAATACAACCTCAGCTACTTCCACCGGCAGAGCACACGCAGAGCATTCTACGCCACCGCCAACGTCGTCCTGACAGATGGGCTCTCATCGCACAGCCAGGTTGTGCTTGGCGGCGCAACCGGTCTGCGTGGGTTCGACAACCGTTACCAGACCGGGCACGCACGATTCGTGGTCAACGTCGAGCAGCGCTATTACACCGATACCCATGTGCTGCAGCTCGCCCGCCTTGGGTGGGCATTCTTTTTCGACGTCGGCAGAACCTGGGACCGCGACTTCGACAACGGCACGGGCGGCGATCTCTCGGCGAACATCGGCGTCGGGCTGAGGTTCGCGTCGACAAAAGCAGAGGTTGGCAGGATTGTTCACGTCGACCTTGCGTTCCCCCTCACCCAACGTAATCGACCCGATGTCCCCGGTACGCAACTCGTCGTGAACGTCAAGGACAGCCTGTGACCAATCCCAACCCGATGGCCCCATCCGATACCCAGGCCCTGTCCGGCCTGACCATTCTGGACTTCACCCAGGTCCTTGCCGGACCGGCTGCAACGATGCAGCTTGCTCTGCTGGGTGCCCGTGTCATCAAAGTCGAGCAGCCCGGCGCGGGTGATCAGATGCGCGGGCTTCTCACAACCCGGAACGACGGCCTCTCCCCGGCCTTCCAGACGAGCAATCTCAACAAACTCAGCATCACGCTCAATCTGAAGTCCGAAGGTGCCGCGTCCGTCATCGAGGCGCTGGTGCCACACGTCGACGTCGTCGCCGAGAACTTCAAAGCGGGCACAATGGATCGACTTGGGCTTGGCTACGAGCGCTTGCGCGCGTTGCGTCCGGACCTGGTGTACTGCTCGATCTCGGGATACGGCCAGCGCGGGCCGGGCGCCGGCGCGGCCGCATACGACGGCGCGATCCAGGCGGCCTCCGGCATGATGCGCCAGACGGGCCACCCGGAAACCGGACCAACCCGCACGGGCTACATGCCGTGCGATATGGGTACGGCCCTGCACGCCGCCTTTGCCATCACCGCTGCCCTCCTGCGACGGGAGCGGACGGGTCAGGGCCAGTACCTGGACGTCGCCATGCAGGACACGGCGATCGTGATGCAGGCAGCCCAATACGCGAACTACATGAACGAGGGCACCCGGATTGGTCTGCAGGGCAATCTGTCCGCAACCCGTGCACCGACCGCAGACGTGTACCCCACGGCGGACGGCTACCTCCAGATCACGGCGATCCGTGACAACCAGGTCGCGGCCCTGTTCTACGCGATTGGTATCGTCGATCGTCTGAGCGAAGCGGAATTCGCCACCGAATCCGCCCGGGTCGAACACGGTGACCTCGTGCGCGGCGCAGTTGCGGCCGCGCTTGCTGCTCACGGCACGAAACACTGGCATGCCGCGCTGTCGGAGGTGGGCGTCCCTGTCGCGGAAGTGCGCGACATCCCCGACGTGATTGCCGATCCCCAGTTCGAGGCACGTGAGGTCTTCCAGGCAGTGCCGCGGCCAGACGACCCCGCGCGCACATCACACGTTGTGACCGCGGGGTACCTCGCAGATCGCGACGGGCCAGCGATTCACAAACCTGCTCCGCTGCTCGGCGCCGACACCCGTCAGATCCTGCTGGAAGCGGGCTTCGACGAGCGCGGCATCGAAACGCTGCATCGTGACGGGGCGATCTGACCGTGGAGCCTGACTTCCTGACGTGGGTGAAACGTGCCCAGGCGCTCTCGGCAACCGGCGTGCACTTTGCGGCGAGCGACTTCGATCGCGAACGCTACGAGGAACTGGTGGTGTTGACTCACCGCATGCTGGCCCGGCTTGGCGATGTGCCACTCAGTTCAGTCAACGGGCTGTTCAACGACATCGGGCAGGGCTACGCGACGCCCAAGGTCGACGTGCGCGGCGCCGTATTGCGGGGAAACGAAATTCTCCTTGTCCGGGAAAAACTTGACGGCCTCTGGACCATGCCGGGCGGGTACGCCGATGTCGGCATATCGGGCGCGGCGAATGTCGCCAAGGAAATCAGCGAAGAAGCCTGCATCGACGTCCGCGTGACGCGCCTCTTCGCCGTCCTGCACAAGGCCCGTCACGAGTACGCGGCGGACGCGCGGGATTTCTACAAGATGTTCTTCCTGTGCGAGCAGACCGACGACGCGGTCCCCGCGCCGGGCGCGGAGACGTCTGACGTAGGCTGGTTCACGCAGGACGCCCTCCCACCACTGTCGACCGGACGCACGATCGCCGCCAACATTGCGGACGCATTCGAGTATGCGGCCGTCCCGGTGCGCCCGACCCGGTTCGACTGACTCAGAGTATCCCCGCGTAAAGGTCTCTGAAGTTCTCGTGAAAGAAACGCGAGCGTACAGCTTCAGACTGGCCTTCGAGCGACCGCGAGAACCGCCCGATCGGATCCCGCCCGCCTTCCGCATGGGGGTAGTCCGACGAGAAGAGATAAAGCTCGGGATACGACTGCTCGATCAGCATGCCGGCGTCCTCGAACGGATACGGCGTAAAGCGCAGCTGGCTGCGGATCTGCTCAGACGGCCTGCGCGTCATTTCCGCCAGATGGGGCTCGGACCGTGCCCAGATCTCCGCGGCGTAGTCGAGCTTGCGGATCATGTCAGGGACCCAGCCCGCGCCGATTTCGATAGCGCCGCCCCGCAGGCTCGGAAACTGCTCGAGCACGCCGTCGAGCACCAGTACCGAGAGGAAGCGCAGGGTGTCCTGGAAGATCACTGTCAGGTCCTTCGAACCAATGACTTCGGCGCGGCCCCGTGCGCTTTCGCGCTCGGACCGCCCGTCGTTCATCCACTCATCGGCGATCGACAAGGTGCTGCTGCCCACGTGCAGCACGAATGGCAAACCTGAATCGGCGAGCAACGCCCAGATCGGTTCGTGCAGCGGATGGCCGGGAGACCGACCGCCAGGCGCCCTTGCCGGCACCCAGATTGCCGACAGCCCTGCCTCAATGCAGAGCCTGATTTCGTGAACAGCCTGGTCGGGGTCGTCGAGCGGGACCATCGCAACGCCCATGAGCCGACTGTCGGCACTGCAGAACTCCGCCATGGCGCGATTGTGGGCGCGTGCGGCCCGGTATTGGAGCGTTTGCTCACACTGGAACACCTTGCCTGCGCAGAACGACGAGAAGATGACCTGCCGCTCGAACCCGAGCAAGTCGAGCGCTTTCGCCCGCTCCGGGCCACTGAACGAGCCGAGGGCATCGTGCCACTTGGGCCCGTGGGTGATGCGATCTCCCAGTTCCATCAGCCGGGCCACCTGCGCCGGTTCGCGCTCGGGCAACACGCCTTCGCTGAATCTGACCCCCTCCACCTGCAGGCGCTCCTGATCGAATGAGGGCAGCAGGTCACGGACCTCAGGGTCGGCGTGTCTTGCCAGGAAGTCAGGCAGTTCCATCAGGTGGCTGTCCGCATCGCAGATCAGCAGTTCGCCTGCGTAGGTCATGTTGTCTTACCCCAGGTCCACAGCACTCGGTGAATTCGTCAGTCGTAGCTGACGCCCATCCCCGCCCGCACGTCATTGTTCACTCCGTACGGCGGAATCGGGTAGCGCAAGCCGTTCCTCGACAATTGATCGAGACCCGCAATCACGCCGGGCAGGAACTTCGGCGGCAACGCCATGAGGAGTTCGTCATCCATGACTCCGCCGTAGCGACGCTCGGCAAAACAGGGAATGGAGAGGCTCGGCTCTCCCGTCTTGAGGGCCCGGCCCCACGAGTCGGCACACGCGGACTCACCCACGCAGCCCCAATCGAGCTTCCTGTAGCCAACCCATTGCAGCCCGTTAATGAAGAGAATCATCTGCGCCGGCGTCGCGTAGATCAGACAAATGTCCGGCGGATCCAGACGTCCGGCAGCGAGCGGACTCGCCGCCATCGCCTCGTACCTGCCGTACTCGAGCACGTCCATTGATGCCTGATGCGCAGCCGCATCTTCTGCCGTTCCATACCAGACACCGTGCATCCGGTCGCCTGAGAGCCAGTCATCATTGCGTGGATGCAGACCGATCACGGTCCCGCACTGGGCCCCGACGAGGTCCTCCATCGTGATGCCGACCGTCCAGCCGTTACGGGATGCCTGACCGACAATCTGATCGGTCGTATGGACGTCTTTGGGACGACGGATGCGGGGGACGGCTTCCATGTCCGCTTTGGTCGCGAACATCTTCATACCGATCGGCGTCGTACGCAGGCGCAGCAGGCGGTTCAGGTCGGCGACGATCTGGCCCCAGTCGAAGGTTTCGCTTTCGGTGGTGATCAACTGCTCGGACATATGCACATTCCCCCTTCATCTTCGCCGGGACGATACCACGGCGTCCCGTCAGGGGACCCCCGAAACGAACAACGCCGGCACGATGCCGGCGTTGCGCGTCGGGTTCAGGATCCGCAGATCATGCGGTCGCGACAAGCGGTTGCATCGTCTGCAGTGCCTTGGCCTCGATCTGGCGAACCCGTTCGAGCGACACCTCGTATTTCGCTGCCAGTTCTTTCAGTGTGACTTTCGATTCTCCCAGCCAGCGGCTCTCGACGATGTCCCGCGACCGGTCGTCCAGCGACTCGAGCGCCACCGCGAGACCCGCCATGTGCGCGTCTGCTTCCTCCGCCATTTCCACCTGCGAGGCGGGATCTTCATCACTGCCTTCGGTGAGGTACCACGAAGGGGCCACATCGCCCCCTTCCGCGCGGATCACGTCGAACGCCTCATCGGCGCCCTGCAGGCGGGCCTCCATCTCGATCACTTCGCGAGGCTTGACCCCGAGATCCTCGGCAACACGCTCCGCCTCCTCCTGCGAGAACCAGCCGAGGCGCTCTTTCTGCTTGCGCAGGTTGAAGAACAGTTTGCGTTGGGCCTTGGTCGTCGCAACCTTTACGATTTTCCAGTTGCGCAGGATGTACTCGTGAATCTCCGCCTTGATCCAGTGGACTGCGAAGGACACGAGGCGCACCTTGTGCTCAAGGCTGAACTTCTTGACCGACTTCATGAGGCCGATGTTGCCCTGTTGGATCAAATCTTCCAGCGGCAGACCGTAGCCCTGGTAACCGCGCGCAACGTAAATCACATAGCGGAGGTGCGACATCACGATGCGACGCGCCGCGTCCATATCACCGGTGCGCCCGAACTCGGAGAAGAGCATGACCTCTTCTTCCCGCGTGAGCACCGGAATCCGTTGCACAGTGTCGAGATACGCCGAAAGGCTGCCCGAACTGATCGCGGGCAAGGTTCCGGACGAACGTGGAATCAACTCCTGCGATTGTGCCTCGCGAGCGATGTCTGTTGTCGTCATCTGCCTACTCCTTTACTACCTGAATGCTTTTAAAACAATCAGTTAGACTCTGTTCAACCCCTATTGTCCGCAATATGGGGACGGCTTCCATGTTTTCAAGTCGTTCGCTTGATCCGGGTCAAATCTCGTCGCACACGGTCTCTCAGACGTCCGGACCCTCCCGACGTGACCTCCCCCGCCGGTGGCGAAAGCTGCCGAAAACCGGGTACATTCATTGTTTTTAGAGCCTGTTTTTTTGCCGGAGTTCCCTGACATCACCGTCTACATCGAGGCGCTTGCAGAGCGGCTCGACGGCGCCGTGTTGCAGGGTATCCGCCTCGCCAGTCTGTTTGTGCTGCGTACGGCGGTGCCGGAGATCGATGATGTGACCGGCCGCCGCGTGGTCGGCTTCGAACGCATTGGCAAGCGGATCGTCATCAGCCTCGAGGGTGACTACCACATGGTCATCCATCTGATGATTGCGGGCCGCCTGAAGTGGTACGCGGCCGGGCGCAGGATTCCCGGTAAGCTCGGCCTCGCGGCGTTCGACTTCGAGACCGGCACGCTTGTCCTGACCGAAGCAGGTCAGAAGAAGCGCGCGGCGCTGCATCTGGTCCAGGGCACAGACGCCCTGCAGGCACACCATCCCGGCGGTCTCGAAGTATTCGACATCGATCTCCCGGGCTTTCGCGAAGCGCTCAGCCGGCAGAACCGCACCCTCAAACGTGCACTCACGGACCAGCGCATCCTGTCCGGGATCGGCAACGCTTACTCGGACGAGATCCTGCACCGTGCGCGCCTCAGCCCAATGCGGCAGATCATGTACCTGGACGACGATGACTGGACGCGCCTCTTCGCCGCGACGCGCGCCACGCTGACCGAGTGGACCAACCGCCTGCGCGCCAGGACGTCCGGCAAGTTTCCAGAGAAGGTCACCGCCTTTCATCCCGAGATGGCGGTCCACGGCAAGTACAAGGAACCCTGCCCCGACTGCGGGCGTCCTGTACAGCGCATTCGCTATGCGGCCAACGAGTGCAACTATTGTGCGCAGTGTCAGAATCAGGGGAACCTGTTGGCGGACCGCGGTATGTCTCGTCTGCTCAAGAAAGACTGGCCCAAAACCCTCGAAGAACTGGACGTCTGACCCGTGGATGCAAACGAGCAGGGGATTCGGCGCGTCGCCGATGTCGACTGGGAACGATGGACCGTCGAGGAACGGGACACTCTGTTGTTCGTGGTCAAAGACGAGCGAGTGCTGCTGATCCGCAAGAAGCGCGGTCTCGGCGCCGGCAATATCAACGGTCCCGGGGGACACATCGAGGCGGGCGAGACCCCCATCGAGTGTGCGATCCGCGAGACCCGGGAAGAGTTGTGCATCACGCCCCTGAATGTCGAGGCGCGCGGCGAGCACTGGTTCCACTCGGACGATTTTCCGCACATCGTCGCGTACGTCTTCGTCGCAACCGACTACCACGGGACACCCACCGAGACGGACGAGGCCGTTCCGCACTGGTTCGCGTTCGACGACATCCCGTATGCCGAGATGTGGGAAGACGACAGGTACTGGCTGCCCCAGGTACTGGCAGGCAAACGTGTCATGGGCAGGTTCGTCTTCACCGGCAAGCAGCTGCTGGATTACACCGTGGAGTTCGAATAGGCGCGGCGCCGCCGCCATGCCGCGCCCGGCGCAGCAGGCTTGCCGGCACCTCGACGACCGTCAGTCCATCCGCGACCAGCCAAGGGTCGGACGAACGGAACTACCATGCAATACTGGGCTGCAGGAACCGCTGGCACGGCCAAGGAACGATGTTCGAAATCCCAAAGATTCTGGTGCAGGCCGAGGTCCACCTGTTCAATCAGGAGACCATCAACGGCAGGATGTTCGTGACAGAAGATCTCGTCACCGCGGCCGGCAACCCGTCCATCGAGGATTACTTCAATCACGACTCCGATCTGTTCTTCCCCTTCGAGAGCGACAACGGCGCGTACCGCCTCATCAACAAACGCCTGCTGACGTTCATCCGAACCGTGCAGGACGCGCAGAAATCCTGAGCCAGACGCCGTTCGACCCAAAATCGCTTGTCGTCTACTTCGCCAACGCGACTGTCACTGTACGGTCTCGTCTATCCGACGCAATACGAAGAAACCCGGGTCTCCGACATCATTAACGCGAACCAGGATTTCATCTCGATGTATCAGAACCGTAAGCGGCTGATCCTGAATCGGCATCAGATCATGTACGTCAACGCGAAGTAGGCCGCCCTGGCGACCGGACGATGAAGCGGACCCGGCCAGCCTCCCCTCTCGGCTCGGGCTCGTTCAGTACCGTCACCTGTGCGTCACGCAATCGCATGCTGTCGCGTCCTTCGACACCGCGGCTGCAGCTGAGGCCGATCGTGTCTCTCATCCGGGCGCGGCGGTGATCCTCGATTTGAGCAAGCAACAGCACCGCGCATCTGAGTCCACCGCGAACTCAACAACCCGCACCTTCCCGCGTGCCCGCGCGCTCAGTCATGCGCGAAACACCCGGTCGAGCCCCATCGGCTCCGCGCCGCCAAGGCTGTATCAGAGCCAACGGTCCAGGTGCTGCAAACGGATTACGCCCAAAAAAGAAACCCCGGCAGAGTGAGCTGCCGGGGTTCATCTGGCTCGCTGTGATTCAGCTCTGCGGACAGGGTCCGCTCCGCTGTCACCGGGGGACGGGAATCAGAACTGATTCATCGTGTTGTCGCGGCCGCCCGCCAGCAACGCATTCTCACCGGAGAAGTACTCCTTGTGATCGTCACCAATGTTGCTGCCGGCGAGATCCTGGTGCTTGACCGAGGCCATTTCACGACGAATCTCGGTACGCTGCACGTCGCGGACGTAGGCAAGCATTCCGAGGTCACCGAAGTAGCCTTCCGCCAGAATGTCCACGCCCAGCGCCGTTTCGTGATAGGTCGGCAGCGTGATCAGGTGATGGAAGATGTTCGCTTCGCGGGACGAATCTTTCTGGAACGTCTGCACCAACGCATCCGCGGCCCGACCGAGCTCCGTATCGTCGACTTCAGGCGCCATGAGGCCCTTTTCGACGACGGCGGGATCCGGGTAGCAGGACACATCGATACCCTGCTCTTTCCATTCGGCGTAGACCTGCTCGCGGATCGACAGCGTCCAGTTGAAGGACGGCGAGTTGTTGTACACGAGCTTCGCGTCGGGCACCGTTTCGCGAATCTTGTTCACCATGCCGGCGATCTGAGCCACGTTCGGCTTCTCGGTCTCGATCCAGAGCAGGTCAGCACCTGCCTGCAGACTCGACACACAGTCCAGCACCACACGATCGAAACCGGTGTCGTCCTTGAACGCAAACAGCCCGTTGTCCAGGCGGACGGGCTTCGCGAGCTCACCACCCTGGTGAATCGTGATGTCGCCATCGACGAGTTCGGAGAGGTCGTGGACCGGCTCCGCTTCGATGAACTCACAGTACTGGCTCGCAAGATCGCCCTTGCTGCGCGAGACGGGAACCTTCTGCGTCAATCCGGCGCCGAGCGAGTCCGTCCGGGCGACGATCACGCCGTTCTCGATCCCAAGTTCGAGGAACGCATAGC
>MDTE01045548.1_pt1 | contig 10145 bp, 14 predicted proteins | sample 811231 | NCBI WGS metagenome assembly MDTE01 (sample SAMN05326651, study PRJNA326480) | marine metagenome | isolation source: seawater | place: Indian Ocean: Red Sea | collected 2010 | reverse complement strand
CTTGATAAATTTGAGAAAACCCTACGCTTTGAGAAGGCCAATGATTTTTCCAAACTGGCAGCATCATAGTAAGAAGGATGCCAAACGCCATCTCAAACCGCAAGCACTGCGGTCTGCACGTGAGAGGCGAAGACACTTGAAAAAGTGTCTACTGAACCCTCCCAAGCGGAGGGTTTCCTATTATAATGTGTGTATACAAACGAAAAACACATGCAGCAACAGGAAGTCAAAGGAAATCTTGCTAAACTCCTCGCCACAGAGAATCTGATCATAGAACATAAGGTATGTGAGACAGCACAGTTTAACGTTGACACTCGTGTGCTGACTCTACCTATCTGGCAATGCTCTGATAGGGTATACAATATGCTAGTGGGTCATGAGGTAGGACATGCACTCTATACTCCTGCTACTGAGTGGGGTAATCTACCAGTGCCTAAGTCTTACATTAACGTGACTGAGGATGCACGTATTGAGAAGTTGATGAAGCGTAAATTCCCTGGTCTTTCTAAGGATTTCTTTCAGGGGTATCAAGAGTTGAATGCTGAAGACTTTTTCCAAGTGCAGGATGTTGAAGTTGGAAAATTGAATCTTATTGATAGAGTTAATCTACACTATAAAATTGGATCATATTCTATCATCCCATTTAATGCCTCTGAGCATGCACTCAGAGACGCTGTAGGGGATGCTGAGACCTTTGAGGAAGCAATTGATGCTGCCAAGGCAATTTATGCATATGAAAAGCAGAAAAAAGAGGAAGAAAAGATAGCAGCATTGTCTGCACCTAAACCAGATACAGAGGATATTAATATTGATAATACACCTGGAGAGTCTCAAGGTAATGCAGACCTAGGTGATGAGGGTGAGACAGAATCTAAGACTCCTTCAGATAAGAAAGACCCTGTAGATGAATTGCTTGATGAGTTGACTAATCCATCTAAGGGTGCTGGAAGAGAAACAAGACAACCAACTGATACTCTAGAGGCTGTTACTGATACTTCATTGGCAGATAATCTAAAGAATATTACTAGTGATAATCGTTATGATGAAGTAAGGTATGTTGAGATTGATAATGTAGATCTCAAGCATCATGTAGTGAGTCCACACAAAGTTAACAAACTTACTAGAGATTATTGGAATTGTGAGCAGTTTACTGACCCAAATCATGATTACCATAAGGTACTTGATTTCAGTGAAGTTGATTCTGAGTATCGTAAGTTTAAGAGAGAGTGCTCACGTGAGGTAAACTATCTCGCTAAAGAGTTTGAGATGAAGAAAGCAGCATCTGCATACTCAAGAGAGTCAGTTTCAAGGACTGGAGTATTGGATACCAAAAAGATCTATAGTTATCTTTATAATGAAGACCTATTTAAGAAGGTTACTGTCCGTCCTGATGGTAAGAATCATGGATTGATATTCCTATTGGATTGGTCTGGGTCAATGGCAGATGATATTCATGACACATACAAGCAATTGCTTTCATTGTGTCTCTTCTGTCGTAAAGTTAACATTCCATTTGATGTATATGCTTTCTGTCAGGATGGGTCATTCTATCCTGAGGATTATGACCGTGAGGAACGTTACTATAATCAAAAGAAAGTACCTAACAAAATGATTATTGATGATTCTTTCTTCTTGGTTAATCATTTGAGTAGCACTCTAAACAATGCTAGGTTTGATGAGTATGCTAACAACCTATGGAGAATCACAACAATGTTTAACTGTAGGTATGGATTTAGGTCTCGTCGTATGAATGATGTTGAGTGGACCTATGCAGCAAAAGTACCTGATGCAATCCCACCTCATATGGGTCTCGGTGGTACTCCATTGAATGAAGCAGTTGCATGTTTGCAAACTCTTATCCCAGAATTTCAAGGAAGAAATAAGGTAGAGAAAGTACACGTAACTATTCTTACAGATGGTGATGGTGCACACCCTGCTGCTTGGATTGAGTCAGAATTTGAGGGTAAGAAACATTACCATCGCTCTGCTCTAAGGTATAATACTGCATTCAGAGATAGAAAGACTGGTCGTAACTATTCCTATGACCAAAACTGTCCTGATTTTACTAAGCAGTTGCTAAGATACATGAAAGGTCGTTTCCCTCAGTGTAATTTCCTAGGTTTTCGTATTGCACCAGCACGTGATGTTAATAGGTATATTGAATATCGTGCACCAGAGTTGAAGGAATCACAGAAGAGGTCTATGAAGTCAGACTTTGTTAAATTTAAGTGTGTATCTGCACCTATTCTGGGTTATCAAGAGATATACTTTTTGTCATCTAAGCATCTAAATATTGAGACGGAGTTTGAACCTAAGAGTGATTCTAAGGCAGACATTAAGAGAGCATATACTAAGTCTCTTAAGGGTAAAGCCAACAATAAGAAGATACTCTCTTCATTTATTACTCAAATAGCATGATAGCATATGATTTCTCGTCTCTTGGTTACATCCAAGAGACTGTACCTGATGATATACTCTCTGAGATATGGCACCAGGCAACAGATACTAGAGACCCTGCTAATTTCCAGTTAGCAGGGGGTATTGAGAAAGAATATTTTATAGAACCTACTACACAATTTAAAAACTTTCTCTTAGAGAATGTGGCCAAGTTTGAAAGTCACTTCAATTACATGGAGAACATTAAGGTTTTGAATAAAGCTGTAGGTTATGCTGTTAATGGATGTTGGGTTAACTTTCAAAAGAAGTATGAGTTTAATCCTCCACACAATCACTCAGGCACACATAGTTTTGTTATCTGGTTACAGATACCATATGATTTAAATGATGAATTGAGTGAGGATAATAATAAAAATAGTTTTTCTCCATCTAATAGTTTGTTTACTTTTTATTTCCCAACACCCATGGGAAGTATCATGCAACATAAGATACATGTTGATAAAACTTTTGAAGGTCAGATGATTCTTTTTCCTGCTAGTCTATGGCACGGAGTGAATCCTTTTTATACTTCTGATGATTATAGAATTTCAATAGCAGGAAACATAAGTCTTGATGTCCTATGAATATATTTGCAGTCGATGAAGACCCAGCACTAGCAGCATTTGCATTACCAGACAAATACGTGGTTAAAATGCCAGTAGAGACTTGTCAGATGATAGCTTTGGTATTCTCTAAGTGGTATTGGAATGTTGGACCTGTATTGAAAGAGAATAATGAACCATATAATGTGGAGAAGGGTGCCTTTAGGAATCATCCGTGCACTAAATGGTTAGCAGAAAGTGATGATAATTTAGAGTGGTTACTTCAGCATGGTATTTCATTATGTAATGAGTATACTTCCAGGTATGGTAAGAAACATTCATGCGAAAGAACTATTAGGATGGCAGGACTAGTTCAAATGGGTAATGGATGTCCTGAAAAACATACACCATTTGTTAGAGCAATGCCAGATATCTTAAAGTACGATGACCAGATTGATACTATCACTGCGTATAGGATGTATCTCAGTACTAAGCCATGGATACTAGAAAACTACAAGCGTGTGCCAGAAAACAAACCGTCATGGCTACCTACACAACCTCTTGATTTGGGGTTATAATAAGTGTATACAAAACAAATGAGAGATTAATGCCAACACTATGCCCTGTGACAACTAAAGACCTAAGAGATTATCTAGTAGGAGAATTCGGTGAGCAAGTTAAGACCGAGCACCTACTAAAAGCAGTAGACCATTTCAACGTTACTTATCAGACCGTAACAAAATATCTTAATGAGTTTAAAGTTAAGCGTGGGGTATGGGATTTGACTATTCAGGAAGTAAAAGAGCAATTGGAGAATACAATCACCTTTACTGAAGCAAAGTCTTTGATTCCAGAGAAGGATTCACACTTTGTACCGTTTGGTGATTACAATGACCTTAAAAAGATTGTTGCTTCCAAAATTTTCTACCCAATTTTCATCACTGGTCTCAGTGGTAACGGTAAAACCTTTGGTGTAGAGCAAGCTTGTGCTAATGCCAAGCGAGATTTGATTAGAGTAAACATTACAGTAGAGACAGATGAAGACGATCTTATTGGTGGTTTCAGGCTTGTTGATGGCAACACCGTCTGGCATAACGGCCCAGTCATCGAAGCATTGGAACGAGGAGCTGTCTTGCTCCTTGACGAACTCGACCTCGCAAGTAACAAAATTCTCTGTCTCCAATCAATTTTGGAAGGCAAGGGAGTCTTTCTCAAGAAAGTTGGACGGTATGTTAATCCAGCAGCAGGGTTCACCGTCGTCGCAACTGCTAACACTAAAGGTAAAGGATCCGAGGACGGACGATTCATTGGAACTAACGTGCTCAACGAAGCATTCCTCGAACGATTCCCAGTAACATTTGAGCAAGAATATCCTAAGCCACAAACAGAAGTAAGGATGCTCAATAACTATTGTAAAGAGCTAGACTGCTGCGATGATAAGTATATTGCTAACCTAACCACATGGGCAGATATTATTCGCAAGACATTTGCTGATGGTGGAGTGGATGAGGTCATCTCAACACGTAGGTTGGTGCATATTATCCGTGCCTATAGTATCTTTAGTGATAGGGTTAAGGCAATCAAGGTCTGTCTAAACAGATTCGATGATGAGACAAAGCAGTCATTTCTCGAATTGTATGATAAGATAGACAATGAAGTGGATATCGAATCACTTGACACAGTACTAGCTAGCTGATAGACTATGAAATACAGAGAGGATGATACGATCAAGGTCGTGCAGGATTATATCTCGCAGACCTATCGATCGCACTACTCAAATGAAGAGAAGGGGGTCCAGACATTGGATCTCCTTGAGGCAATCGGGACAGCAGAGCACTTCTGCCAGTCTAATATTATTAAGTATGCCTCACGCTACAAGAAGAAGGGTAAACATAAGGATGACGTGCTAAAAATCATTCATTATGCTATCCTATTATATTATTTTTCAGGTACATCATATCCTGATGATAAACATGTCCAAACCCCTACTCCAGCAGAATACATAGATTATGACTGATTTTAACGACCCAAGAACTAATATTAAATTGAGCAAGTATACACAAGACTTGCTAAGAAACTTCAGTACAATTAATAAATCAATCTATATTGAGGGTGGTGAGAAGTTTGTACAGACTATCTCAGTAAACAAGAACATCATTGCGATGTCAGAGATTAGGGAAATGTTCCCTGAGAATATGGCCATCTATGATTTGCCATTGTTTCTAGGCACTCTGTCTCTGTTTAAGTCTCCCACACTATTCTTCCCTGATGATAAGAAGGTAGTGATTTATGATGAGGAGACACATGGTAAGACAACATATTACTATAGTGACCCTGAGATTATTGTTAAACCACCTGAGTTTGATAAGAATATTCCAGAACCATTTCTATTCTTTGATCTACCGCAGAATGATATCAATCAATTGCTTCAGGCTGCTAAGGTATTTGGTGTTGAAGATCTATGTGTTAATGGATTTGAAGGAGAGTATAGTGTATGCGTGAGAGACAAGAAGAATAATACTTCTAATGTATTCTCATTGCCACTTAAGAAGGTTACATTTGCTGAGCCACAGAAGATTACTGCAGATCAGCGTAACTTCTGTCATTGTTTTAAGGTAGAAAACTTGAAGCTACTTGAAGGCACATATCATGTTACTATTAGTAGGAAAGATATTGCTTCATTCAATTCACTGTCGAATACTGGACTAGATTATTTCGTAGCACTGGAGCCTAGCTAATGTTTTTATGGGTAGAGAAGTATCGACCCCATACTATTGAAGAATGTATCTTACCAGAAGATACTAAGAAACTATTTCAAGGATTCCTAGAGCAAGGGGAGATACCTAATCTCCTTCTTGCAGGGACTGCTGGAGTAGGTAAGACCACAATTGCTAAGGCATTGTGTGAAGAGTTGGGGGTTGACTCATATGTTATTAATGGATCGGATGAAGGTAGATTCCTGGACACTGTACGCAATCAGGCAAAGACCTTTGCTAGTACTGTTTCTCTTACATCTGGGTCTCGTCACAAGGTTATCATTGTGGATGAGGCAGACAATACAACACCAGACGTTCAATTACTTTTACGAGCGTCGATTGAAGATTTTCAAAAGAACTGCAGGTTCATCTTTACTTGTAATTATAAGAACAAAATCATAGCACCACTTCATAGTAGGTGCTCAGTAGTAGACTTTGGTATTAGGGGAAGAGATAAGCAGAAGATTGCTGCTGCATTCTTCAATAGAGTTAAGGTCATACTTGAGATGGAGATGGTTAAGTATGATGAGAAGGTAATAGCAGAGGTAGTAACTAAGTATTTTCCTGATTTTAGGAGGACACTTAATGAGTTACAGAGATATGCATCTACAGGGGTTATTGATGCTGGTATATTAACAGCAGGTGCTGAGTTTAGTATTGAAAAGTTAGTTGGGTATCTTAAAAAGAAAGAGTTCACTTCTATGAAGAAGTGGGTTGCTCAGAATATGGACAATGAACCACATGTTATAATGAGAAAGGTATATGATAACTTATATCAATACCTTGACCCTAAGTCTATCCCAGAGGCAGTGTTGATTATCTCTGAGTATCAATACAAGTCTTCCTTTGTGGTGGATCAAGAGGTTAATCTTGTTGCTTTTATGACTGAATTAATGATGAGGTGCGATTACCGATGACTGCTAAATGGCTTAAAGACGTTTCACACTGGGAGAAGGAGTATCTTAAAATGGCAGAGCACTTGACACCAAGACAGAAGGAAATCCTTCAAGGAGGTGACATAAAAACCAATGAAGGATGTATGTATGGACAAATGTATGTCGATTGGAAACGGAGGAAGGAAGCAGCATGATTAGAAAATGGATTAAAGATATTGTAAAGGAAGCTCTTATTGAATGGGAGCAGGAGGTAGAATATCTTGGACGTACTGGGTACAAGTGGGAGAATAACCAATGGGTACCAACTGAAACACAACCATTGAGGTTGGATGAGATACAAGAATGAAGTATAAAGAATATCAAAAGGTTAATCTATTTCCTGTCAGGTGTTTTTCTTTTAAGGCACCTGACAGTTTAGTGTCTGATGCTCTGGAGAAATCTAAAGTATTACAGTATAAGTCATTCAATGAGCCAGCAGGTGTTGGTACTAGTGATGACATACAATCTCATAAAGATTTTAAACCTTTAATGGAATGGTTTCAGGAGTGTATTGATTCCCTCCATGTAGACGAAGGATGGAATTGTGATAGACTGGTAGTTAATAAAGCATGGGTTAATAGGTCGGATGCTAAGAGTGGTCATCATCATGAAGCACATAGGCATCCTATGTCATACCTTAGTGGTGTATTCTATATGACTGAAGGTCCACCTACGATATTCTTAGACCCTCTACAGCAAAGAGAATGGGCACAGTTTCATTTGGATGGTACTACAGTAACTGATTCTAGAGCATACATTACTTCTCTACCAGGTGGGTTATTCTTGTTTCCAAGTTATATGATCCATGCCTCCGTAGAGAATGATGGCCCAGTTGATAGATATACTATAGCCTTTAATACATTTCCATATGGGCAAATTAATACAGGTGGGTGGTATAGACCTATGGTTTCTATCCCCAACCGCTTTGGTCCCTTACCATTAAACGATTATACTAATGAATCACCCAGGAATTGAAAGACATCTATTCCCTGTCAAAGTAAGGGAGTATCATAAACCAGAAGATGATTTACATGATCATCTCTTTGATTACTTTAAGACATATCCTCAGCAGATGTCTAATTTTCCTGAGGGTGTGATGACTAGTAAACCTGATTTGCATCAGGATGATAATAAGCATGTTAAGATGCTCATGTTATTCTTTCAAAATTGTTTGGATGAATATAGGAATGAGTATCAGTTGTATTGTGATAGACTAGAGATAAGTTCATGTTGGTTTAATAGAGCAGAAGCAAAGCTGGGTGTTGGCCATCCGTTACATAGACACCCCATGTCCTATGTAAGTGCTGTATACTATATGACAGGTGGATCTCCAACTGCATTTGAAGACCCATGTACTCCTAGGACTTCCGATACTCTTGATGTATGGTATGATAAGGAGATGGGGGCCGAGTATGGTATCAATGAAACTATATCTGCAGAGCCAGGTAAACTAATCATCTTTCCTGCATGGTTGAAACACTATTCAGGGAGACATTTTGAAGACTATGACCGATGGACTATCTCATTCAATGCTTTTCCTACAGGTAGGATTAACAATGGTCCTTGGGATATGCCACAATTACACGTTAAATTGCTATGAAGACACGCAAGACACCACTAAGGTATCCTGGAGGTAAATCTAGGGTAGCTAAGGATTTCATTCCAAGATTTCCTAAAAATATTAAAGAGTATCGTGAGCCATTTTTAGGTGGTGGATCAGTTGCGTTACTATTTTCACAGATGAATCCAGATGTTCCTGTCTGGGTTAATGATAAGTATGAGCATCTCTATAATTTCTGGACACAACTACAGCGTAATGGTGAGGAGTTGTCAAGAGTATTAGTAGAGACTAAGGAGGATAACAGCACTGAGGATAGAGCCAAGGAGTTGTTTAAACATGCTAAGGATAGGATTGGTAAGGAGGAGGATGACTTTGATAGAGCATGTCTCTTTTGGATTCTTAATAAGTGCTCCTACTCAGGACTAACAGAGAATAGTTCCTTCAGTGCTACTGCATCAAGACAGAATTTTACTACACGTGGTGCCAAGTATCTTGTAGAAATCTCTGAGATGATTCAGTCATGGAAGATTACAAACCATGATTACTCTGAGGTTATGAAAGCACCTGGTAAAGATGTATTTCTATTCTTAGATCCACCCTATAAGATAGGGACATATTTGTATGGTAGTAACGCTGAGTTACATAAGAATTTTAAACATGAAGAATTCTATGAGGCTTGTGCTTTATGTAAGCATGATTGGTTTGTCACTTATAATAATGATGATGACCTAAAGCAATTATATCGCAACTTCCATCAGGAAGAATTTAAAATCACCTATGGTATGAAGCATAGGCCAGATAATAAACTAAAGAAAGAATTGCTAGTGTGCAATTATGATATAAACAAATCACCATTGGAGAAATTATATGCATGAGTTCCCTCTCAAAGATTATCTGAATAGTATTAACTTAAAACAAGGAGACCTTTCAGATAATGAGAGGGCAATGAAAAAGTATCCTGCTTACATTATAAACAAATGTCTTTCGGGATTCATTGATACAATTATGCATGCCAATGAGATGAATGCATCGTCTCATTTAGATAACTCCCTTCAGTATCAATATTATATACATAGTGTTAGGAAATCCAAGAGATTTTCTCCTTGGGATAAGAAGTCCAAAAACAGTGACCTTGACCTTGTGAAACAATACTATGGTTATAACACTGAGAAAGCTCAACAAGCAATTAGAATCTTGTCTAAGGAGCAACTTGAAGTTATTAAATTAAAATTGAATATTGGAGGAAGACAATGAGTGATGAGATCAATTGGTCTCAAGACATGATGCTGGAGGTAACCCTTAAGGAACCTGATGACTTTCTCAAAGTGAGGGAGACATTGACTCGGATAGGTGTGGCTTCTAGAAAGGAGCGAAAGCTTTATCAGTCTTGTCATATTCTACATAAGCGAGGTAAGTATTACGTTGTCCATTTCAAAGAACTCTTTGCACTGGACGGTAAACCTACTAATATCACAAGTAATGATGTCCAACGTCGCAATCGTATTGCTAAACTCCTATCTGATTGGGGGTTAGTTGGAATAGTGAAGGCTTTACAAGCTGAAGACCTTGCACCATTAAATCAAATCAAGGTATTATCTTTTAAAGATAAAGGTGAGTGGACTTTAGAATCCAAATATAATATTGGGAAGAAGAAGTTAACACAGGAGGAGTAAATGGCTGAAGAAGCTAAATCAGAAGAGGTACAAAAGAAAGGTCTTTTATCAGATCTTAAAGAAAAATTGTTACCAGATGAAGATGAGAAGGCCGCAATCTTCTCGACTATGGTAAGATTGGGAGTGTTGATCTGGAGCGGAGGTATACTCACGTTAAATTATGTTACTTTCCCAGGATTAGCACAACAAAAAATAGATCCGACATTTATAGCTTCAGTTTTTACTGGAGTTTTAGCTAGCTT